>Ga0134121_10000061_pt1 | contig 119025 bp, 122 predicted proteins | sample KB301_FD_96463 | JGI IMG/M metagenome (GOLD analysis project Ga0134121, IMG submission 96463) | Terrestrial soil microbial communities without Nitrogen fertilizer from Kellogg Biological Station, Michigan, USA - KB3-0-1 | ecosystem: Environmental > Terrestrial > Soil > Unclassified ...
GTCCCGCTGCGTCGCGGTCGCTGCGGAACCGTCTTCGGTTTCAGTCTTCGAGGATTTCGAGCTCATAGCGCACTCCCCGCCGATCCTCGCGGGTTTCCAGCAGCGTGCGCATTGCCCGTGCCGTCCGCCCCTGGCGGCCGATCACCTTGCCCAGGTCTTCAGGGGCGACTTTCAGCTCGAGGATACCGCCTCCCCGGCGGTTGGGGACCTCCCCCACCTCCACGGCATCGGGCTCGTCCACCAGCAGCCGGGCCAGCTCCTTGACGTCGTCGGCAGGCTCGGGCACGGTCAGGCGCTCTTCTTGGTTCGTTGCAGCAGCTTCTTCACCGTGGGCGACATCTGCGCTCCACGGCCGACCCAGAAATCGGCGCGGGCGGCGTCGATGGTCACCTGGGCGGGGTTCTTCGTCGTATCGTAGTGGCCGATCTCCTCCACCGCGGCAGCCGTCGGGGTGTTCCGCGAGTCAGACACCACCACACGGAAGAAAGGGTTGTTCCGGGCGCCCATGCGGCGCAGCCGAATCGTCAGCATCTTGAAGCCTCCAAGTTTCTCAGTTACTTATCCGCGCGAGACCCGTGCACGGCTCATCCCGCGCGAAGTACTCCCGGGCCCCCGCAAAGGGAGGGCGCGCAAAGACGGGCGAGTTTAGCAGAAGGAGGGCGGATCGCCAACAAGCAGGCTTGGCCTGGCGGGCCGCTACGCCCGCGCCCCGCCCATTCCCATCGCCCGCTTCAGCCACTTGCCCTGGACGCCCTTCATCATCTTCTGCATCGTCCGGTACTGCTTGAGCAGGCGGTTGATCTCGGCCACCGAGGTGCCGGAGCCCATGGCGATCCGCTTCTTGCGGCCGCCGTTGAGGACGTCCGGCCGCCGGCGCTCCTGGGGCGTCATGGAGTTGATGATCGCCTCCACCTTCTTGAGGCCGCTCTCGTCCACGTTGGCCGCGTCCAGCCCGCGCAGGGGGCCGACCTTGGGGAGCATCTCCAGCACCGAGGCGAGCGGACCCAGCTTCTTGAGCTGCCGGAGCTGGTCGCGCAGGTCCTCCAGAGTGAACTGCTGACTGACGATCCGCTTCGCCAGCCGCTCCGTCTCGGCCGAGTCGAGCCCGCGCTCGGCGGCCTCGATGAGCGACAGCACGTCGCCCATGCCGATCATCCGCGACGCCATGCGCTCGGGGTGGAACAGCTCGAGATCGTCCGCCTTCTCGCCGACGCCGACAAAGCGGATGGGAACCCGGGCCACGGTGCGGATCGAGAGGGCCGCGCCGCCGCGGGAGTCGCCGTCGAGCTTGGTGAGGATGGCGCCCGTCAGCGGCAGCACCTGGGCGAACTGCTCGGCACTCTTCACGGCGTCCTGGCCGGTCATCGAGTCGGCCACGAAGAGGACTTCGGTGGGCTTGATCGTGTCGGCGAGATTCTTGATCTCGTCCATCAGCGCCGTGTCGACGTGCAGGCGGCCGGCGGTGTCCATGATCACCACGTCGTGGCCGCGCTGACGGGCGACGCTCAGCGCGCGGGCGCCGAGAGCGATCACCGTTTCTCCCGCTTCGGGCTCGAGAACCGGCACCTCGACTCCCTTGCCCACCTGCTTCAACTGCTCGACGGCAGCGGCGCGCTGCAAGTCGCCCGCGACCAGCAGCGGATGCTTACCCGTCTTCTTCAAGCGCTTGGCGAGCTTGCCGGCGGTCGTCGTCTTGCCCGAGCCCTGAAGGCCGCAGAGCATGACCACGGCGGGCCGGCCGTCGAGCCGAAGCTCCGTGCCCTCGTCGCCGAGCAGCGAGGCGAGCTCGTCGCGGACGATCTTCACCACCTGCTGCGCCGGGGTGAGGCTCTCCATCACATCCGAGCCCGACGCCCGCTCGCGCACCCGGTCGATGAAGGGCTTGACGACCCGGAAGTGCACGTCGGCCTCCAGCAGGGCCAACCGGATCTGCCGCAGCGCCGCGTCGAGCGCCTCGGGAGAGATCCGACCCTCGCCCTTGAGCTGGCGGAAGACGTCCTGGAGCTTGTTCTGGAGACCGTCGAACATGGAAACCTCGTTGCGTGATGGGCGGAGCGGAAGGCGCCCCGCCGTGCCGTTTCAGGGACGGGAATGGTAGCACGGGGGCCTCTCTCATGCCTCCCTGGCCGGCACCTGCGGTGCCAAGCCTTCCGCGGCCTGGGCCCGCAGCAGTGGCGCGATTTGTTCGATTTCGCTCTGAAGGTGGCCGAGGATCTCTTCCATCCCCGACCATTCCACCCTGCGCCCCCGCATCTCGAGATCTTGACAGATCCCCGCCAGCCGGCGGGCGCCGAGTTGCGCGCCGCTCGCCTTGAAGGAGTGGGCGACGAAAACGAATTTGAGGTCGTCCCTGGCGGCCAGAGTCAGCCGCAGCTCCGTGAGCCGGCGCGGAGCCTCGGCCAGGAAGTGGTCGATGATGGGCGACACCAGCTCCTTGCCGGTGATGGCCTGGAGCTGCCGCAACTGATCGATGTACTTCGGATCGAACGACTCCTCGGCGCCGTTGGCACCGGCGGCGGCAATGGCAGCAAAAGATGGCGACGGCACAGCGGTTCCCCGCCCGCGGTACAACGCCGCGCGCAGATCCTCCAGCAACACCGGCTTGCTCAGGTAATCGTCCATCCCGGCGGCCAGACAGGTCTCGCGGTCCTCGCGCAGGGCGTTGGCGGTCACCGCGATGATCCGCGGGCGCCCTTCGATCGGCCATTCGTCCCGGATGCGCCGCGTTGCCTCCAGCCCGTCCATTCCGGGCATCTGGACGTCCATGAGGATGACGTCGTAGCGCTGCCGGCGCAGCGCGGCCAGAGCCTCCTCCCCGTCGGCGGCCAAGTCCGCTGCAAGCCCAAGCTGCTGCAGCAGGAGAAGCGCCACCTTCTGGTTGATCACGTTGTCCTCGGCGACCAGGATGCGCAGCGGCGGGAGCCCGGAGCCGGCGATCCTGCCCGCGCCTTCGCTCTCGCGTGAACCCTTCAGCGGCGCCTTGCCGAGGTCGGGCGGCAGAGCCGTATCGACAACTCGGCAGCGGATCGTGGACCAGAACGTGGAGCCCTCATTCGGCGCGCTCTCCACCCAGATCCGTCCCCCCAGACCCTGGGCGAGCCGGTGGCAGATCGCGAGACCCAGGCCGGTTCCGCCATACAGCCGGCTGGTCGAGGAGTCCGCTTGGCTGAACGGGCGGAACAGGCGGTCCAGGCGGTCCGGGGAGATGCCGATCCCGGTGTCGCGCACGGCAAAACGGAGCTCCACTATCGCGCCCCGTTCCAACGGCGGAGGGGAACAGACGTCAACCCGGACGAGCACCCCTCCCGAGGGAGTGAACTTGACCGCGTTGTCCAGGAGGTTGACCAGGATCTGGCGCAGCCGCGTGGCGTCGCTCTCGATCAGGGCCGGCACCGCGGGATCGACCAGGCAGCCGATCTCCAGCCCCTTGCGCGCCGCTTGGGCGGCGAGCAGGTCGGCCGCCTCCTCGACGCATTGGCGGAGGGCGAATGGGGACGCCTCGATGAGCAGCTTCCCGGCCTCGATCTTCGAGAAGTCCAGGATGTCGTTCAACAAGGCGAGCAGCGACTCGCCGCTGCTGCGGATCGTCCCCACGTAATCGCGCTGGTCGGGGGTGAGCCGGGAGCTGGCGAGAATGCTGGTCATGCCGATGACCGCGTTCATCGGCGTGCGGATCTCGTGGCTCATGTTGGCCAGGAACTGGCTCTTGAACCGGTTGGCGCGGTCCGCCTCGTCCTTGGCCGTGCGCGCCTCCTTCTCCGACCGCTCGAGCTCGTCGACCGTCTCGGCAAGGCGCCGAGCTCTCTCCCGGGATTCGGCTTCGGAGACGGCGAGGCTCTCGGTGCGCTCTCGGACGAGGCCCTCCAAGCGCCGGGCGCGCCGCTGCAAGGCGGCGATCCGCCAGCGCACCCCCCCGCCGACCAGGAGGCCGGCGACGACGATGTAGAGCAGGTAGGCCCAGCCGGTCCGCCAGGGTGAAAGAGGGATCACAAAGGATACCGTGACCGGCCCGGAGACGACGCCGGCGGCATCGCGCCCCCAGACGCGAAACCGGTAGGAACCCGGGGTCAGGTGCGAGTACCGTTGCACGGGCTCGGGGATCCAGTCCGAAGGCGTGTCCTGCCATCCCACGAGTTGGACACGATAGCGGGTGTCCGTCTCGCGAAAGTAGCTGAGCAAAACGTACTCGAAGGTCACTTCGGCCGGCCTCTCGCCGAGGCGCAGCGGTGCGCCGGGCGGCGCCAGCTCCCGGCCGTCCACGGTAACGCGCTCGATGTACAGCGGGCTGGGGCCGAGCTTCGGCTCCGGCACCGAAGGATCGAGCCACGACACGGCGTTGTTCGTCCCCACCCAGAGCCGGCCGGCGCGGTCGATCAGGGAAGACGACTGATTGCACTCGCTGAACGCCAGGCCGTCGCGGCCCGTGAAGGTGTAGGCGTCGAACGCGTTCGGATCGCCGGGGCGGGGAGTCAGGCGAACCATCCCACGGTTGCTGGCGAGATAGATCCTGCCGCGCGCATCCTCGAGAATCTGATAGATGACATTGCTGGGCAGGCGGGCCTGGCGGCTCTTTTCGTCGAGGACGAGCCAATGCGGCCCTCCGGGTGAGAGATCGAGACGGACGGCTCCGCCGTTCGTGCCGATCCAAAGAAACCGCCTGCTTCCGGACCGTTTCTCGTGGAGGGCGTTGATCCAGTTGTTCCGCAACGGCGAGGTCCGGGTATCGTAGATGGCCTGCTTTCCGGAGCTCCAACGCACCAGGCCGCCTTCGCGGGTCCCGATCCAGAGGACGGGCCCTTCGGCCTCGCGGGTCTCCAGGAGGGAGTAGACTTGGGCGTCCGGCAGGGCGGAGTTTTCCGGCGTGAAGACCCGGCATCGCCCCGCGGCGCAACGCGCCAGGCCGTCGCGGGTCCCGACCCAGAGGACCGGACCGGCGGGAGTCCGGCTTTCGAGGAGCGAGAGCACCTCCGAGGCAGGCAGCCCCGAAAAGATCTCACCGGCGCCTGCCCACCGGCCCTCCTCCCAACGAAACAGACCGTGGGTCGTCCCGACCCACAGAGCCGTTCCGTGAGGCCCTGACGCCGGCAAGGTGAGGTTGACCTCGTTGTTCTCCAGAGGAGTGCCTGCCGCAAAGACCTTCCAGGTCCCCGCCTCCCAGCGGGCGAGCCCCCGGTCGTACGCGGAGAACCAATAGACCGGCCGGTCGGGGGGACCGCTCTCGGCCAGGCCGTAGATCCAGGAGCGTGGGAGGCCGGAGTTGAGGCGGTCGAGAATCCTCCAGCCACCCGGATTGAGGACGGCCATTCCTCCGGTGCTCATGCCAATCCACAGGAGAGGCCTGCCGCCGCTCCGGCTGGCGAAAAGGCGCACGATCTGATCCGACGGCAGACCGGCGTTCTCGGAGTTGTAGATGGACCATTTTCCGCCGGCCCGGTGTGCCAGACCCTGGGACGTGCCGGCCCACAGCTCGTCTCCCGTTCCGCTGTCCAGGAGGCTGAGGCTCAGCACACGGTCGCTGGGGAGCCCCTTCTCCAGGCTCCATCGTTCGCCGTCGTACCGCACGAGACCGCCGCCGTTGGTCGCGGCCCACAAAATCGAGCGGCTGCCTTCCCGCGTCGCGAGCAGAGCGGTCACCTCGGCGTCCGGCGGGCCGGTGCCTTCCGGGCCCGCGGGACGCGCGGGTCCCAAGGGACGCGCCGGTCCCAGGGGAAATATCGTCCAGCGGCCGCCTTGCCGGCGCGCGATCCCATGGCCGGTCCCGACCCAGAGAACCGGCCCCTGGTCCGTTTCGAGAGCCAGGAGAGATCGGATTCGTTCGTTGGGAAGGCCAGCGGCACGGGCGTCCAGCACCGTCCAAGCGTTGCCGTTCCATTGCGCGAGCCCATGGTCTGTCCCGGCCCAGAGCACCGTTCTCGCGCCGTCCCTCTCCTCGGCCAGGCTCAGGATTCGGTTGGAGGGCAGGCCCGCACCCTTGCGAAACAACGTCCACTGGCCGTCGTGCAGACGGGCGAGCCCGATAGTGGTCGCGAACCACATCGAACCGTCCGCGCCGGCCAGGGTGTCGAGGATGTTGTTCGACTCCTCCCGGTTTGGCATGTCGACCGTTTTCCAGGAACGGCCGTTGTAGACCGCCGCGCCATCCTGGGTGCCGGTCCAGAGGAATCCTCGCGCGTCGAGGGCGAAGGACTGGGCGGTGTTCTGGGGCAGACCTTGCTCGGAGCCGAAGAAGCGGAATGAAGGACGGCCTGCGGGGATACCGGGAACGTCAGAGACATCGGCGGCGAGGGCGGGAACCGCGGCGAGCAGGGTCAGAGCCGCTCCCGCAAGAAAGCGGAGAAAAACCCGGCCCAGGGCCGTACGGCGCGGCGCAAAAACATACATCGACGAGATCGCTCTCTCCCACGGGGAGAGACCCTACATTGCCATGCCGCTGGCACAGCTTCTTCATTGGTAAAAAGTGGCTCCATTGTGAGAGCCTTCCTTGAGAGTGTCAACCTGAGCCCGGCGCGGGACGCGGGTGGGCTCCTCAACGAGTTGTTGAGGGCTCACACCTGTGTCGCGGCGACGATGTCGAAGAGGCCGGAGGGCCCGCAGATATCGGCGAAGCCGAGGGCAGCCGACGGTGCCGTCGCCGACGTCCAGCCAATGCGCGAGTCGAAGACCTCCTCGTAGGTCGCCGTCATCGCCTCCAGGATCGGTCCGCATCCCACGGCCATGCTGTGCTCGAAGCTACGCACGTCCTCGTCGGTCACTGGCTGCCACGGAAATCTCGCGTCGAGCCTCCGGTGAGGACCTCGCCGAGCCCGATGTGGGTCTCGCGGTTGCGGTGCGTGCTGAGGGCATCCGGTTCGAGGCGACATTGCCCCTTCGGAGAGTCCCGCTGACCCGTGGCCTACGAAATCGTTCAGGATCTTGGGATTTCTCAGTAGCACCGTTCACCGTAAGAGTTACCAAAGTTGAGGATGATAGTTTGGGCGAGTAACAGGTAAGAGAGCTGTGATCGTGCAGCTAGGCGACCTTTGGGCGGCAAAGGCGCGCAGCGCAGGGAGCTGTGTATCTGAACGCTACTGCGGTATAATCATCGACACCGGGTGTGCGGCAGAGCCCTCGCTGGTCGACTCTGGTCGCAAGCTAGGTCTTGGAATGATCGTGTTGTCCTTGGCGTGAAGGCAGCCGAGGACAGCTTCAATCGCCATCGTCCACGGGGGTTTTCTGCCTCGGATGATGATGATGATAGGTGAGATTCTTGGGGGAGCGTGCCCAGGCGGCCTGGATCGGACAAATCTTCAGAGCGCCTCCATGTTAGCAACCAACCGCTCTCGGCTTTCCTTATTCCTCGGCTGAAAGAGCTCTAACCTTGAAAGAAGAGCAACTACCAACGAAATTGTCAGAGCACCCACTTTTCCTGCATGCCGGGTTGGAAATCGTATGGCAACAGGATACCTCCTCTAGTAGATCTCTCTCTCGCCAATATGTAGGAAGCCTTACACATTCAAGCCGATTGGTTTCGGCAATCGAAGGCGGGTTGCTAGATTCCTTCTTTGGAGAGCTGACCCAGACGTATCGAGACATCTATGGAGGGCCTCCTTGGAGCGAGTATGTAATCTGCGAGCGTCAAGATTGTGCCAAAACATCTTCTATTGCAGACATACACCTAAATCAAAAATACATCGCCTTGGATATTTTGGAAAAATCTATGCGCCGATCTCCACAAGATATCAGTTGTACCAATTGCGGAGCTCCTCTCGAGTTCTTTTATTCCCCGGAGGAGCTTTTCGACCAAGTACGCGGAGCTTTTCTTGGCAAGATCGCTGCCGCTTTTCTGTTTGATTCCAGTGCTCAATTAATCGGCTTTAGCTTGGGCTTGGAAACAACCGTAAAGCAAGGCTGGGCCGATAAAATTATACTTGGGCACGGAGACAAGCAACGGCCAGCGTTGTTGCCGTATTCAGTTTATATTGCAGAAGCAAGGCGCTACATTGAATCCGACCTATGCGAGGAGTCCAGAGCCTTTAATTCCGCAGAATGGGCGGTCGCAATTCCCGGCAGAAAAAGCGGAGCATCCCTACCTCTTTATTACGCTAACATTATCTCAGCGCTGAAAGCTATGAGTGAGTACAGCGAAGACTTTCCGGTAATAGGGCATAGTTTGTTGGGATCAAGAGCTTTGGAGATTTTTTGCATGATTGGATTTAAATATGGACAGAGAATAGCAGGGTCTGATCATGTCCGAGTGTATTCGACCCTAAGAAAGCTGCTCGAAGGCATCTCGCGCCTTTGTGAACGTAGAGAACAATAATTATACACTCATAGAGATCGCGATGGTCATGCCTACTTCTTCAAAGTATCAGCCAAACATCGAAAGCGACTTCCCCAGAGACACTCTCGTAGTCGAAGCAACGTTTATCGACCCGGTGGGATCAGTCAAGGCAAGTGAAGAAAAAATAAGTAATTACCTCTATGAGGCTAGCGCCATAATAGGCTTTGAGCCTTTGCGGTCGCCGGTCACCCATTTTTCTCCGAAATATGGTTTTTCCGGATGGGTGCCACTTAAACGCGACGCGGCTCTTCACCTGTATGCTTGGGATGAAGAGGGGAAAGAAACACGACCATTTATTAGCGTTGACATTTCCACTGCTGATTCGCTATTGAATAGAGCGGACGTGGTAGAGCACTTGCGGCAATTTATTGGTGGCACAACCGCTACCATCGTTTTTAAGAGTTTGCGAAGCGCGCCTGAAAAGAATGCGCAGACCTGGATAGAGCTTGCCGGTCATATCGTTCGGCAACGATTGGCAATTGTTGGGAAAACGGCTGCCTCTTTTCGGCGCCGAGAAATAGGGGCGTTTTTAAGTGTCCTATGTAGGGTGCTGGAGATGGAGCAACTATCGGGACCCCTAGTTCAAGGTAATGCCGCCTGGATGCACTGGGAAACATCTGGGGTCATTGCAAGTTGGGCGAGAGGTACTTTTGCGGCTGACATTTATACTTGCAAATCTTTTAACCCTGCTGATGCGATCGATTGCGCGCAGCGAGTGCTGAAGCTTAAGGAGGTCATCTCGAAGGATTTTTAACTAGCCATTGGCTCACGCGCGCGTCGTGACAATGATGTCGAAGGGAGTCGGGAGCGCGGGAATATCGGCGAAGCCGAAGGCGGCGATGGCCTCAGTGTACCATTTTACTTCGCGCAGGCGCACGGTCGCCACCAGATCGATCTCCTGAAGAAAGCGCGGCGCGGCGCCCACGAGCATGACGGGCGCCATAGAGCTGTTCTGAAACAAAAGGCTCAAGCCCACAGGATTGTCCTTGTCATGGGCGCTGGCAGTGAGCCCGAGCCCGGTGAGGAGACCCGTGGCGAGGATCCCGCAGAAGACCAGCCTTTTCAGATGCATTGTCTGCTCCTTGGTGCAGGCGGTGCCCTCCACGCCTCATCAAGGGAAACGTGGGAACGTTCACGAGGTGAACGCTAGGGACGATGATTTCCCCTCATCCTGGCACCAGAGTCCGCCAGGATCGTTATCTGGAGCAAGAACCCCAAGCCTGGGAATCGTGATGGCGCGCGTCTATCTTGATAGCTGATAAGAGGCAGGATCGACAGCCCTCCGCCTTACCACCTTCCCTACGGTACTATTCCGCAAAGCGGTCCGTACGAGCCCGCCATTCGGCTCCGCAGGACGTCTTGGAGGAGGATCGAAATGAGCAGGCCCCCGCTTCTCTACACCCTCGCCGGTCTCGCCGCCGCGGTTCTCATCGCCATGGCGGGTTCCCCGTCCAAGCCGGCTCCTGCCTCGCTCTGGCAGGTTTATGAGCAGTCGTTGAAAGGGGCCAAGTACGTTGACTTGACCCATACGATCAACCCTGCCATCCCCGTCTGGGCCGGCTTCGGACGCTCGATGTTCGGTCCCGCGCTCGATCCCAAGTCCGGCAAACCTTTCACCTATCAAAAGGACGGCTTCGAGGCCACCCGCTACGATTTCGCCACCGATCAGCTCGGCACGCAGCTCGATCCGCCGGCCCATTGGGACCCCAACTACCCGGCCATCGACGAGCTGCCGGCCACCTACGCCGTACGCCCGCTGGTGGTGATTTCGATCGCAGAGCAGGTCAAGAAGGATGCTGGATATCACCTCACGGTCGCGGACATCCAGGCCTGGGAGCGCCGGCACGGCCGAATCCCCGAAGGCTCCGTGGTCTTCATCCGCTCCGACTGGTCGAAAGAGTGGCCGAACCCGGAGCTGGCCACGCGCACCAAGTTCCCGGGCGTGAAGCTGGACGCGCTCCAGTTCCTGCATCTGCAGCGCCACATCCTCTTCCATGGCCACGAGCCCCTCGACACCGACACGACGCCTAACCTTGAAGGAGAGTCGTGGCTGATGCATCACGGCTACACCCAGGCCGAGGGCGTCGCCAACCTGGAAGAAGTCCCGGAGACCGGCGCCTTGGTGGCCATCGGCTATCCCAAGCTCCAGGGCGGCACCGGCGGCTATGCGCGCTACATTGCCATCTGCCCGCCGGACTGGAAGTATGGAGTCACCATCGGCGGCGTCCCCGAAGCGCCGCTCCCCCGCCTGGCGAAGCCGCTCCACTGGGATACCCAGCGCGGCGTCCGGGTGCGGTGAGACAGGGGCTCTGCCGGCGGCGCCGCGCTTCGCCTCATGGGTCAATTGCCAATGGCTCGAGCGACAATGGGACCGTCCAAGTCTCCATTCTGCCAAATGAACAAAATGTTTTCTCTCTTGTCCATCGCTACATCTGGTCCGAGAACGCCCAGCGAGCTCAGGCGAACCGGTTTCTTGGTCTCAGGCTGCCCAGCATGGTCGTAGCGCCGTTCAAGAACGATGAAACTGAAACCCGCGCTGCGGTAGAGCGCCCAGGTCACCACGAAATCTCCATTGGCAGCAACCGCGAGCCTGGGCTGCGCGGCGCCCTGATCGCTGGGTATTCCAGTGGTAACAAGAATCGCCGTGCCTACTGCCACGCCACTCTGATCAAACCGGCGCGCAAGTATGCCGCCCGGGCCGCCCGCGCAGTCCACGTAGGACCAAGCAACGACGAAGTTGCCGCGGCTGTCGCTGCCAATTGCCGGTTGGCCTGAATCTCCGCAAGGAGAGGAGGGTGGGATGCTCACCTGAAACTGAGCACCGAGGGGCACACCGCTGGCGTCATATCGCTGCGCTTGAACGGTGTCGTCGCTCTCCCATGCCACTACAAAACCCTGATTCGTCATCGCCACCACGGGAGAAAGCTCGGCGTTACGCGTTGTCGAATTGACTTGAAATGGCTCGCCAAGGAAGCCTCCAGCCGCGTCAATGCGCCGGGCCATGACATTCGCTGCGTCGCCATTGGATTGGCTCCTGACATGGCGCTCCCAGACAACCACGAACGACCCCGAAGTGTCCATCGCCAATTGCGGCTCCTCGGCTGAGCCCGACGAGTCGTCGACCTGGAGCGGCGCACCGGTAGCGTCTCCCGCTGCATTGAACCGCCGCACGTCGATGCTCCAGTCAAACGGACTCGCGTCACAAAGGGAGTGAGACATCCAGGCCACAGCGAAGTCTCCGTTTGGGCTTGCGCCAACTGCGGGAACCCGTGCCTGTGGGGGTTCCAGGCAATCGTCAGGCCCAGGATTGACCTGGAATTGCTTCCGAAGTGTGGGCCCGCGCACATCGATCTGACGTGCTTCGACATTGTAGGTTATGCTGTCGACTCTCTCCCAAACAGCTACGAAGCGGTCCCTCCCGTTTGAGCTTACCCTCTGCCCATACTCCGCGATCCCTCTGTGGCCGCTGCTGACATGGAACTCGGGGCTAACGCCATGGGGTTGGGAAAATGCAGGCGGCACGGCGCCGATAGCAAACGCTGCGATCGAGCCGCCGCAGAACCACATGAACGAGCGACGCCTCTGCCGTACGGTTGAGCTCATGGTCACCTCCGAAGCTGTTTCCTCTTGGACGTGAGGCGATGAGTCTAGGGTTCACACACGTCGCGAGCAAGCCCAATGTAGTGAAACGAATTCATGAGCTGAATCTGCTCTGGGCAGTGCTTGGCCGTTGGCATCGGCGCTTTCTTGTAGACGCCGGTCAGTGTCGTACCGGCATCGTTCTCGGAGATGAACCGAAAGGTGGCCTCTGCGTGTTCGCCGTTCAACTTGATGCGGATCTGATAATCCGCTTTGCCGTCAGTCTTGTCCCTCAAGACGCCTTCAAGAACTGCACCGTTCTGCTTCAGAGCGCCTTTTGCTTGGTTGACTTCCCAGGACGGGCCACGTGTGACGGAGATGAGCTCCCACTCTTGGCCGGCTTCCGCAGGAGTTGCCAGCGGCACCAAGAGAACAAGCAGACCTGTTACTGAGATGCCAAACGAGCTGAGATAACGGATCGCCGCAATCATGATCGGTTCGACGAGGAGTTTCATGAGATGCTCATCGTATCTCGAAAGTGGTGTCTCGTGGTGCGCCTTGCCGCCACGAAGCAGAGACGATCTTGCCGGCGAGGTTCGGCCTCCGAACGCGCACAGGGGCAGCCGCTCAGGCACTCCTCCTGGGCTTGGGCGCAGAAATCAATGGGGCAGGCGGCGTTCGCCGTATCCACTCCCGTAAGTGCCATCAGGCAGAGTGCCAAGGCGCCGATCAGAGACAGCATTCTGGTTCTCATCGGGATGGCCTCCTTCGTCGATCGAGTGGATCGTCGTGCCAGCCGGCCAGTCCGGCGGCATCAGAAGACCATGATAACTCTGTGGACCGTTGGCGTCCCGCCACTGCCAAGACGCCGGAACCCATTCCCCAGGCCCCTATATACTCCGCCGCCATGGAGCGCAGAGCGAAAATCATGGCGACGTTGGGACCGGTGAGCCGGGATGAGACGGTGCTGCGGGGGCTCGTGCGGGCGGGCGTCGACCTGTTTCGCCTCAACCTGTCGCATGGCACCGAGGAGCAGCACCGCGAGACGCTGCGCCGGGTGCGGAAAGTGGCGGCGGAAGAGAAGGTCCATCTCCCGGTCGCCCTCGATCTCATGGGCCCCCGCTACAGGCTTGGCCAGATTCCGGACGAGCCCCGCTTGCTCAAGCCGGATCAAGAAGTCGTCCTCGGCCCGGACGGCGCCGAGTTGCCCGTCGATTCCGACATCCTCAGGTACCTCGAGGTGGGCGAGCGGGTGCTTATCGACGGCGGTCTCGTCGAGCTGAAGATCGAAGCCAAGGAAGGCGACCGGGTGCGCGCCCGGGTGATCAACGGCGGCCCGGTGAAGACCCGCAAGGGGATCAATCTTCCCGACAGCACTCTCCCTTTCGAGATCTCGGAGAAAGACCGTTCGGACATCGCCTTCGCCGTGGCCGAGAACGCCGATTTCCTGGCCGCCAGCTACGTCGGGGAAAGATCCCACGTGGAAGCCGTGCGCGCCGTGGCGACGGCGGAGGGCGGCCGCATTCCGATCATCGCCAAGATCGAGCGGGCCACCGCCATCGAGCACCTGGACGAGATCGCCGAGGCCGCCGACGGCCTGATGGTGGCGCGCGGCGATCTCGGGGTCGAGGTGCCTCTCTATCAGGTGCCCGTCCTGCAGAAGAAAATCATCGCCGCCGGCCGGCTCGCCGGCAAGCCGGTCATCGTGGCCACCCAGATGCTGGAATCGATGATCGAGCAGCCGCGGCCCACGCGGGCCGAGGCCACGGACGTCGCCAATGCCGTCTTCGACGGCGCCGACGTCCTCATGCTTTCTGGAGAAACGGCAGCCGGCAAGTACCCGGTGCTGGTCGTGCAGACCATGGCGCAGATCATCCAGGAGGCGGAGAACTACGCCCGCCAGAGCTCCGAGCGCCACACCCTCCAGCCGCTCGGGCACGTCCACGCCCGGCGCACCTTCGCCATGGATCCCGAGGAGCAGATCGCGGACGACGAGCTCGCCCTGGAGGTCCCGGACATGGTCTCGGCCGCGGCCGTCTACGCCGCCGAGCAGCTCGGCGTCAGCCGCATCGTGGCCTTCAGCCAGCGCGGCTTCACCGCCCGACTGGTGGCCCGCTATCGTCCGCAATCGCCGGTCATGGCCTTCACTCCCGACGAGCGCGTGGCCCGCCAGATCCAGCTCGTCTGGGGCGTGCGCCCGTTCGTCGCCAAGCTTCAGGTGGGAAGCCTTGACGACATCGTCCAGGTGGTCGAGCGCGAGCTGCTGGCGGCGCAGCTCGTCAAGCCCGGCGACTGCATCATCATCCTCATGGGCCACCCCGTGCGCGAGCGGCCCCTCACCAACCTGATGCGGGTGCACCGCATCCGCGGCAACTAGATCCTCCGTGAAAAAGAGCTCTCTGGCGTTGATCGCGGCCCTGCTCGCGGTCCTGGGTCTCGCCGACACCTGCTGGATCGAGCCCCGCCTTCTCCTCTACCGCGACGTCGAGCGGATCGATCTGGCGGCGCCGCGAATGCGCATCGCCCACCTTTCGGACCTCCACATCCGGGGCGACATCCCCCTCCTCCACCGCCTATTGAACGACGTCGCCGCCGTTCACCCGGACCTGATCGTCATCAGCGGCGACTTGATTCACGACGTCCCCGACTATGAAAGCTCCGAGAAGATCGCCGCCACCACGACCGCTTATATCGCCGCCCTTCGCCATATTGCCCCCATCCTCGCCATCCAGGGGCACAGCGAGCATCAGGGAGAGCTGGTGGACCGACTCGATCGAGCTGGCCTGACGTGGCTTTCCAACGAAGGACGGCGGATCGGGACGGACGGCAGCATTCTCCTTCTGGGTCTCAACACCCAGGTGGGCGACGACTATCTCGCCTGGTCGTGGAAACCGCCGTTCGAGCCTTTGGAGATGAAGGGAATTCGGCTCTACGGCGCGCGGCGGGGCCAGCCCTACCGGAACTTCTTCAGCCACTACGATCCGTCGCCCACCAACCTCGCCGACGTCGGCGGCCCGCTCGCGTGGAGTAGCTACGAGGTGACCTGCGACGCGTGGATCGACAACGAGGACGCCGGCGTGGGCCTCAGCGTCCATAGCCGCTACGTCCTGGGCGAAGACCGGATGATCTCGTTTCATCGCGACGGCTCGCGCTGGGATCAGACCGGCGCTTTCTCGCTCATCGCCAGCGGCTCGGGCTTCGACGGACCGCACGATCGATTGAGCTCGGGAGTCAATCCCAAACCGGGCCGTTGGTACCGCTTGAAGGTGCGCACCGACGTGCTGCCGGATCATCTGCAGGTGCTGGCGAAGGCTTGGCCCGTCGATCAGCCGGAGCCGAAAGGCTGGCAGGCGCACGCCGAGAATCACTCCCCACGCCGTCCCGTTGAAGGCACGGTGGGGCTCTGGGCCTCGGGCGGCGGCACGGTCATCTACCGCAATCTAAAAGTTGTGAATCACGACGGCCGGGTGCTCCTGAACGAGCCCCTCGTCCTGCAGCCCGGCGTCGAAAAGCCTCCAGGTTTCCGAGTGGGAACACGGGGAACCCGCCTCGCCATGGCCCTGGCGCGAAGCGCCTGGGTGCCGGCGGGGACACCGATCGTCGCCCTCTCTCACATGCCGGACGTAGTGCGCGAAGCTTCCTGGCGAGGAATCGACGCCGTCATCGCCGGCCACACCCACGGCGGCCAGGTGAGAATCCCCTTCGTCGGTGCCCTGACGACCCGTTCCGCTCTTGGCACCTACTATGATCACGGACGCTTCGACTTCCCGGCGCCGAACGCTCGCGGCCTGACGACTCTCTTCATCAACTCCGGGGTGGGGATGTCCGTACTGCCCGTGCGTTTCTGGTGTCCGCCGCGGTGGGCGGTGTTGGAGGTGGGACGGTGAGACAAGCTAAACGATAGAAATCATGCGAAGCTGGCCACAGGAACACTTCTGGACTTCGCAAAGCTACGCCTGTGCAGCTTGATCCGCTCGATCTCATGCAAAGTTTCAGCGGTCAGGTAGCTCTCACCGCAATGTGGGCAGACCACTACAGGAACATTCTCGATCACTAAGAGAGTCGCCCCTTTCCCATAGCTGCGGGTCATGTAGCGAACCTGGGCTTCATCGTGACCGCAGATATCACAGATCATGGCAGGCTCTTTCATATTATTCGACATAGACGGTCAGGATCACGAGTTTGTCTGTCGCTCCAAATTTACTGACTACCACGGCGGCCTGTCCACGCTCCAGGGTTTCTCCGCGGACAAGGTACTTTCGTTCTCCGGTCTTGCGATCTCGTTGTGGCTCGATGATTTCTCCTGTCAGAATCACGCTCTCGACGTCAAAGATGGTCAACCCGTCGCTATCCATCTCTTCTTCAGCATGCAACGTCATCACGTAGAGCCGCTTCCGGATCTTCTCCTGCATTTTTTGGAGGACCCGCTTCGCCACGTCGTCTAGTCTACAGCACTTGGCACGTTACCCTGGCGAGGGGCGGCGCCGGCCACCCCAGCGCGCCCCAAGGATCCGAAAGTCGAATCACCCCTCCTTCTTCGCCGTGACCACCAGTTTCCTCGTCATCCCTTTGATCGAATGGCTGCCGATCGGGCAGGTGACCTTGTACTCGCCGGCCTGGAGGGTCACCTGGAGAGAACCCTTCGTATGCGGTGGGATAGGCGGTGAGAAGGGCCCCTCGACCCCCGGCCCTTCGATCTTGAAGCTGTGGGTCTTGCCGCCCTCATTGAGCACGATGAAGTTCGTCGGTCCGGCCGGGAGGGTTTCAGGCATGTCGATTTTGTATTCGCTCAGGTGAACCTCCACGACGCTGACAGCCTTGTCCTCTTCCGCTCGGATGGCGGCGGTCAGGGCGAAGAGTAAAACCGGCGCGAGGGCATAGAGGGCGAAACGGCTGATTTTGCTCATTATGGGCCTCCTTTGAGGTTGCTGATCTATGGAGCGCGGCGCCCGAGCCTGCGTAGGCGCAGGGCACCCACCGCAAGAGTGACGAAGAATAACAGGCTGAGCGCCAGCACCACAGCGCCGCCGGTGGGAACGAGCAGGCGTGTGGAGATCCCAAGCCCTCCCGCGCCGGCTAGGAAGGCGATGCAGACGCTCCACAACAGGTAGGCGCGCGTGCTGCGGGCCAGGTTGCGCGCCGCCGCGGCCGGCACCACGACAAGCGCCTCCACGAGAAGCGCTCCGATCACCTTGAGACTGACCACGATGGCCACCGTCAGGAGCACCGCGAAAAGATACTCGACGTAAGCCGAGTCGACGTTCTCGACGCTCGCCAGCGAGGGGCTCAGGCTGTCGAGAAGCAGGCCGTTGTACTCCCGCGCCAGAAGGACGCACACCAGGATGCCCGCGAAGACGAGCAAGGCCAGATCGCCGTCGGTGACCGTCAGCAGGCTGCCGAACATCGCCGACTCCACCTGGTGGATGTTGAAGCGGCGGGTCACCGCCACCAGCAGGCAGATGCCGAGGCCGAGGGTGAGCGCCAGGAAAACGCCGATCAGCGTATCCGGCGGCAAAGTCGAACGCCGCTTGACGTAGACCATGCCCAAGGCTGAGAGCAGGCAGAAGGCGAAAATCCCGCCATAGGGGGCGGTGAGCGGCTCGCCCAGGAGCAGCGCGATGGAGAGTCCCGTCAGCGCCGCCTGCCCCAGCGCGGCGCTGAAGAACGCCATGCGGCGGGCGACGACCAGGTGGCTCAATCCGCCGAGGACCGGCGCCAACACGAGCACGCAGAGAACGCCGCGGACGAGGAACGCATATTGGAAATCCGCCGGCAGCCAGCCGGCCCGAGCCCACGCCGCCACCCACGCGTAAAAGGTTTCCATCAGTCGCCCGCTCCGGCCGCCCAGCGTGCGGCGAGAAGAATTCCCGGCAGATCCGCGGTGAGCACCTCCGCGGGCGGTCCGTCCCGTTGCACCGCCCGATTGAGCACGGTGACGCGGTCGGCGAGGCGCCGCACCTGATCGAGATCGTGGGACACCATGAGGACGGTCAAACCCGACCCCCGCTGCAGGGCAACGAGAATGTCCTCCATCTGCACGACCGCCATCTCGTCGAGGCCGCTCGCCGGCTCGTCCAGGAGGAGCAACTCGGGAAGAGGATCGATGGCGTTGGCGAGCAGCACGCGCCGCAGCTCGCCGCCGGAAAGGACCGAGAGCGGGCGATCCGCGAGATCTGTGAGCCCGACTCTGGAAAGGAGATCGCCGATCCGCCGGCGGGTGCCGCGCTCAACACCGAAACAGACCGGCCGCCGCTGGCGGGCAAGCGCCAGGAAGTCCGCCACCGTCACCGGCAGCGTGCGATCGACGCCGAAGGACTGCGGCAGGTAGCCGATGCGCCCTGGACCGCGCCAATTCGCCACGATCGTCCCCGAAAAATCGGTCTGTCCCAAAATCGCCGCCAGCAGCGTGCTCTTGCCCGCGCCGTTGGGTCCGACCACGACGTGAATCGAGCCCCGGCGGACCGTGAAGGAAACCCTTGCGAGCAGAACCTCCCGCCCCCGGCGCACGCCGAGGCCGCGGATCTCGAGCAGCGGCATGTCGTCGTTGGCTGCCATCCCCGCTAGCGAACGTCCTTGACCAGCGCCCGGATCATCGTGTCGGCGTTTTTCTGCATCTCCTTCTCGAACTTGTCCGGAGTGTAGGCACCGGAGGCGATGTGGCTGATGATGTACACCTTGACTCCGGCCTCGTCCATCAACACTTTGAGCAGGGCCGGTGGAAAGCTCTCCTCGCTGAAGACCACCCTGATTTTCTCGCGCTTCAGCAGCTTGACCATCGCCTCCAGCTCCGTCGCGGAGGGAGTCAGACCATGGGCCGGCTGCACCACTCCGGCCACCTCCAAGCCGAATTCCTGGAGCAGATAGCCATAGCCGTCGTGGACGGTGACGACGCGGGTGATCCTGGCGTCGGCGAGCTGGGCCGCGGCCTGCGCTTTGATCACACGCAGCCGCCGCGCATAGTCGGCGGCGTTTTTCTGCAAGCCGGCTGCAAGCTCCGGGCGAAGCGCGGCAAGCGCCTTCTCGATGGCATAGGTCTGCTGAATGGCGTTGGTGAAGGAGATGAACGTGTGCGAGTTCACCGCCGAACCGTGAATCGACCGGATCTGCGGCGTCTCGGCGTTGGGCCGGATGATGACGATCTTCTTGTTGCCCGAGGCCTTGATCATCGGGAGGATGAAGTCGTCGTGGCCGATGCTGTTGATTACGATCGCGTCGAGATCGGCCAGCTTCTTGATGTCCTCGGGACGCGGTTGATAATCGCCGGCATCGATCTCTCCTGGAAGGACCGGGCGGACCTCGATGCCGGGCAGACTGCCGACGACGTTCGCCGTCCAGGAGTAGTAGGGATGGAGCGTCACTCCGACCTTCAAGACCGGACGTGCTGCGTGGACGGCACCGGGGAGGAGCCAGAGTCCCAGCGCGAAGCTCAAAAGTGATTTGTGCATCGAGAATCTCCGGGTTGGGAGCTACTGGGGAGAGTCCTGAGACGAGCCGGCGAGGAGCTGCGTCCAGCCGGTGCTTTCAGGTTGCCGGTAGAGGGCGTCGGCGAGCTTCGCGCCCTCCGCGTGCATCCACACCGCGACGTGCAGCACGTCGCCATTCGCCAAACGGTGATGTTGCTCGTCGTTCGGCGCGCGATCGATGGGTGCCCCGGGCGTGGGCTCCTGGATGGACAGCAGGAAGGCCGGCACGTGCGGAGCCGCCGGGAGCCCCAGGTAGTTGACGAGGTTCCCTTCCTGATGGACGGTCCAGGCGTACTTCTCCCGGCTGGCGATGGGATCGGCGGCAAAAGGCGGAATTCCCTGCCCGGCGAGGTCCCCCGGCCTGGGCCAGGCGCCGCTCGCGGAGCGGACGTTCTCGGCCTCGAGAAGCCCCTCGTGCAGGGCGCGGAACATCCGTTGCTCACTTGGAGCCAGGTTGCGAAAAAGCTTCTGATAAGCGATGAGACCCTCGCCAGCGGCAAGCCCGGCGCGCGGCGCCGCCGTGTTGGCCAGGTAGACCCAGGTGGCGACCAAGATCACGGCGGCCATCCGCAGCACGTTGGCGGCCTCGCGGCGGGCGGAGGGGGGCCTGATCTCCATCGTTGCAGAATACGACGCCACCAGGCCTTCTGGATGCGGATGCCGGATGCGGATGTTCCGGCACGTTTTTTGCTCAAAGACCGAACATGGTCTACACTGGGTCGATGCAGAAGGTAGCTTCAGCGCACGAGCACCTCGTGCAGTTCTACGAGGATGACGCCTTCCTCATCGACGAGCTCAGCAACTTCATTGGTGCGGGCCTTGAGGAGGGACAAGCCGGCCTCGTCATTGCGACCGAGGCGCACCGAGCCGATCTTGCGCGGCGTCTGAAGCTCTCGGACCGCTACATCGCCCTGGATGCGGCCGAGACGCTGTCGAAGTTCATGGTCGACGGGTGGCCCGACGATCGGCGCTTCGCCGCGGAGATGAAGAACCTCCTGCGGCGGACGGCGCCCGACGGCAACCGGAAAGTGCGCGCCTTCGGCGAGATGGTCGCCCTGCTGTGGGCGGAGGGCAAGCAAGACGCCGCCCTTCGCCTGGAGGAGCTGTGGAACGACCTCGCCAGGACTGAATCCTTCTCCCTGTTGTGTGCCTACCCGATGCAGGGATTCGGTCGCGAAGAGGACGGCCGCTCTTTCCTTCACATTTGCAATGCACATTCCCAGGTGCGCCCGGCGGAGAGCTTCCTCGAAGCTACCGCTCCGGACGAGTTTCGCCGCCAAGTGGCGCAATTGCAGCAAAAGGCGGCCTCGCTGGAGAGAGAGGTCGCCGAGCGGGTGCGGCTGGAAAAAGAGCTCAAAGGGAAAATCGAGGAGCTCGCCGAGCTCGACCGGCGCAAGGACGAGTTCCTCGCCATGCTCGGCCATGAGCTTCGCAACCCGCTGGCGGCGATCGTCACCGCGTCGGAGCTCATGCGGCTGCGGCCCGAGGACCAGCAGTGCCTCTCACGCGCCAGCGGTATCGTGGCGAGGCAGGCCACGAGAATGTCGCGGCTGGTCGACGATCTTCTCGACATCTCGCGCATTTCCAAAGGCAAGATCGAGCTCCGGCCGGCAAATGTTCTTCTCGGTCCGATCGTCGACCAGGCCGTCGAGCTCGTTCGTCCGCTGATCGACGAGCGTAGCCATCTCTTGACCGTCGACCTGCCCGCCGAGCCCATTACACTCGTCGGCGATGCCGCGCGCCTGGTGCAAGTCATGACCAACCTGCTGCACAACGCGGCCAAATACACGCGGCCGGGCGGCAACATTTCGCTGAGCGCACGCCAGGAAGGGGCAGACCTGGTGCTGCGCGTTCGCGACGACGGCGTCGGGCTGGCCCCCGAGCTCCGCGAGCGTGTGTTCGAAGCCTTCGTTCAAGTCGCTGGCTCCTTGGAGCAGGCCCGGGGCGGCCTCGGCATCGGCTTGACGTTGGTTCGCACCCTCGTCGATCTGCACGGCGGCAGCATCGAGGCCCTGAGCGACGGTCCCGGGTGCGGCAGCGAGTTCGTGGTCCGGCTGCCACGGACCTGAATCTCCCCGTCGTCAGTGCGGCTGCTTCGCCGGCAGCGTTCTGTCAGGCCGCTCTCTTCGAAATGAGTCGTCGAAGGACATGGCCTTTCCACATCCACAATCCCGTAAGGACCATGACTGGAAGGAAGACAAACCGCGTTGCGGGGGCGTAGTCTGGAAGTCTTTCAAACGGACTATAGATATAACCGAGTATCGGGATGCTGAAGATGAGGTGAATCCAGCGAAAAATCGAACGTTGGGTGGCACTACTGATCATGGTCGCCTCCGCGAGCGTGGTTGGTGCGTTGCTTTGGGATCAATCTCGATTCACGGTGTTTCGATAGCGAGCTGCCTTGCATACTCGGCGTTCAATCGCTGCCAGCCGCCGAACTTCATAGCCTCGGGGCCGACGATGCGGCCGATGGGAGCTCCGCCGAGAAGGTGATCCAGAACATCGAGACAGATGTGCCACCCGGCGGCACCCATTGAGATGAAGCGGCGATCGATGTTGGTCCACAGCGTCAGGCGCGTGCCGTCACCCAAGGCTTCGAGCTCCCACCGCATATCGAAGCCACCCCAGTTGTACTCGAGAAGTTTGGGAGCGTCGGCTCGTGTCACCGTTGTTTCGGTAACGTGCGGCGCGGGCGCTCCCACCGTGGAGAGCTTCACCGTGCTTCCAACCGTACCCAGGCTCCCATCGGCGTCGAAGGGCGCCCACTCGCGTAGGTGCGCCGGGTCGGTTAGCGCCTGCCAGACTTTGTCCGGCGAGTGGCGCATCTCACGGACGAGAATGAGCGTCCACTTCTCTCCGTCCTTTCGTACCTGCGCCCCGCCGGCGGGGCCCGGTGCGTACTGCTCGCGATCGGTCATCTCCTTGTCTTCCTTTTCGTTGGTGTTGATGGATCCATGTGGTCGAGGTGGCGTTCGAGAGCATCTACGTGATCCGACCAGAACTGACGGAACGGAGCCAGCCAGGCATCCACCTCCTGAAGTGGTTCAGGTTTCAGTCGGTAAAGACGGCGCTGTGCGTCCACCGTGTAATCTACGAAACCGGCGTCTCGCAGCACTCGCAGGTGCTTTGACACGGTCGGCTGCGGCATATGAAGTTGACGCTCGATCTCTCCAACCGACTGTTGTGACGAGACCAGGAGGCTCAAGATCGCGCGGCGGTTGGGCTCCGCAATGATTTCGAAGACAGATTCCATTCTTCTAGTATACCCCGCCAGGTATATACGAGTCAAGGCATATCCGGACAAGACGGCCGGGATCGTTGGCACAGGCCGAGGCGGCCCTCGAATTCGTGGTCCGGTTTTGCCTATCCCCGCCGCACCAGATCCCGCGTGACATCGGCGATCGTGGGCGCCCCGCACAGGGTCATGGCGAGGTCGAGCTCGTCGCGGAGGAGCTTGAGGACGTGCGTGACGCCGGCCTCGCCGGCGGCGGCAACGCCCCAGAGGATGGCGCGGCCGGCGAGCACCGCCTTGGCACCGAGAGCGAGAGCTTTTACGACGTCCGTGCCGCGCCGGATTCCGCCATCCAGCAACACCTCGGTCTGATGGCCCCGGTCGGCCAGCGCGTCGGCGATCTCGGGCAGGACTTCGATGGTAGCCGGCGAGGTATCGAGCTGGCGTCCGCCGTGGTTCGACACCACGACGCCCGCGGCGCCCGCCTCGGCCGCGCGCAGCGCGTCGTCGGACCGGACGATTCCCTTGACCAGCACCGGCAGCTTGGTGATCGATTGGAGCCAGGCCACGTCCTTCCACGTGATCGACGGGTCGAGGAGAGCGGAGACGTAGGCGGCGAGCCCCGAATCGCCTGACACCTCGGGCACGTCGCCATAGCCCTCCGGCAGCATGTTCGCCACTCCGAGTCCCGGCGGCAGGCGGAACCGGTTGCGGACGTCCCGCTCCCGCCGTCCAAGGAGCGGAGCGTCCACGGTGAGCACCAGCGCCTTGCACCCTGCGGCCTCGGCCCGCCGCACCAGCCCCTCGGTCGCCTGGCGGTCGCGGTAGACGTAGAGCTGGAACCACACCGGTCCGGAGGCGGCGGCCACCACGTCCTCGACGCGGGTATTGGAGAGCGTGGAGAGGATCATCACCGTCCCGGCGGCGCCCGCAGCCCGCGCCGCCGCGCGCTCGCCCTCAGGAGTGGCGAGCCCATGAAAGGCGGTCGGGGCGACGAGAATGGGCATCGACACCGGCTGGCCCAGCACCGAGGTCGTCAGGTCGCGGTGGGAAACGTCCACCAGCACCCGGTAGGCGAGGGAGATGCGGTCAAAGGCGGCGCGGTTCTCACGCAGCGTGACCTCGTCGTGAGCGCCGCCCGCGTAGTAGTCGTACGCCTCCCGCGACAGCTTCTCCCGGGCGATCGCTTCCAGCTCGAAGATGTTGACTGGTTCCATCTCTTCCCTCCGAAGACCTCTCCCAGAATACCGCTGTCCCGCGCAGAAAAGGCGGTCTGATCCTGCTCCGATGGCGCGACGATGACGATCGTATCGCGTCCCCAGCGGTTTTCGTCCTCCTCTTTCGGGGAAAGGTCCGGGCACGTCCGTCTCTGGAGGTTAATTGCCGAATGCAACCGAAAGGAGATTGCGATGGCCACCAAATTCACCAACTTCTTCTACGAGCTTTCGCCGACCGAAACGCTCACGTTTAGCATCACCGGACAAGTCAACCCGCGAGTGTCCTTCGATGGCACCGTCCTCCTGGCCACGGGCGCCCAGACTTACTCAGTCACTCCCCACATGACCGAAGGCGTGGGCGCCGTCCACGAGCTCACGGTGCTGTTCATCTATCCTCCGGGCGTCACGGGGACGAACACCATCGATGTTCAGGATTCAGGAGGCCTTGTCAACAGCTTCCCGGTGACAGGACCGAACAACGGTAACTTCACGAAAATCGAGATTACTCTGGAGGTGGTTTAGCCATGAGAGCATCAAGGATTCGGGTCGCCCTCTGGGTTGCTCTTTTTCTCCTATTCTCCGTGAGTCGAGCCCCTGCGCAAGATCAGAACAGCAGAGCTTTGGCCGTTCTGGCCGATCTGGTCGACCGTGCGGGGAAAGTCGACCCCACCACGGGGAAACCCCTTACCTTCGGAGAGTTCCCTGAGATCCTCAGCGCATACCTCGCAGCCAGAGCCGAGTTGGGGGCGCCTCCGAAGAAGAAAGACCTTCTGGCAGCCAAACAAAAGTTCCTTCATGACGGGATTGAGCTAGCTGTCGGCAAGGCGGAAAAAGAAAAACCGGCTGTGACCCAACAGGCCGGAGCCAGTGCGGATTCGGTGGGTACCACCACGCTGGTCGAGAAGGCCGGCATCGCTGATCTGATCAATCTGGCTATCGAGCGGGGAGCGATCATTGAAACGACATCCGGAACAAGCTTCACGCTCCAGACCACCCCATACATGATTTTTTCTCAATTTGGGGGCAACGACACCGAAGATAATTGGAAACGACTGACGATACTCAGACAGATCGGTATCTCGGCTACCTTCAACCAGAGCGAGGGTGCCGATGTCCCGACGAAGGACAACTTTGAATCTGGCGAGCTCAAGTATACCTTCGGCAACCGGTCGCCTCGTGACAAGGTGTTCTTGGACAACATCCGGAAACAACTAGAGGATAAATTTACCTCCGTTGATGCTACAGCACGTAGTCTTCGGATCTTCAGGAACTCCCTCTCCGGGGATGCAAAGGATGCAGCGAGCGCAAAGGCCCAGTTCAATGAAGCGGAAAAAAAACTATTCCCAAATTCTCTTAGTGCGCTGAGCACGAATCAGCAAGGGCCCATCCCAGCCGACCAGATTCTGGCCGCTCTTGAAAGCGCCTTGGTGAATGTTAGTTTAAAGGATAGTGACAGAGATAATCTCAATGACCTGGTGGATAAACTCACGCAAGAGGCGAACGCCCTGGCTGCAGCTTCTGAGATTGTAACGACCGCGACCCAGGCGTATCTCGATGCTCCTCATCCCCAGTTCTCGCTGGCCTACACCTACCAACGGGACCCGGAGGTTTCCGACTTCTCGGTCTTCAAGGGCCTGTTCGGTTACAAGGCGGACGGAAAACTGTCGGCCAACTTCAATGGCGAGGTCATGGTCAACAACAACCGGACGGACGTGGCAGGTCAAGCGCTCGATCGCATCCGTGCGTACTCGGTCGAGGCGGGGCTGACTCTCGGCAAGTTCGCCAACGACGCACTCGACTTCACCGCCGGCGGCAAGTGGATCCGCCCCATGGGAGAATCGCGTGACATCCGCTCGTTCCAGGCAAAGCTGAACCTCTACCTGAAGAATGGCATTACCCTTCCCTTCTCCCTGACCTATGCCAACGATACCGTTGACCCCAACTCCACACAGAGCTCCGGCAAAAGCCGCGTGCGGCTGAACGTCGGGTTCGCGCTCACGGGTGACGCTCTCATGGGAGTCGCACGACGGGCCCCTTGAGGTCCTCAGAGTAGATTGTCCCCACCGTTACTCCGGGAGGCCACTCCGTAGTTCGTGGTGGCCTCCTGGGATAACTTCTCCACCAATCCTCGCGCCCGCCTACCGCCTCAAGTACTGCCGAAGACGATTGAACAGCTCGATCTGGTTTCCTTGGAGTCGGCGGCGATGAAGATCGTATCGTCCCCGGGCAGGACATCCGCTTGACCCCCAGGTCCTGCAGCCGGCGGCCTCGGCCCGCCGCATCAGCCGCTTGGTCACCTGGCTCCTCCCCGGAGGTACAGCCCTCTCCGTGACGAAGCCTGCTGCGAAGAGACTAAGATTTCGCGCTCTGCAAAAATTGCTTCGGCATGCCCAAAAATTCAGATGCAACTTCCCTATTGACATTCAAAAAATTCCATCCTATGCTTCGCAACCAGGTTGGCCTTGACGGCGATTCTAACAGGAAACAGGATGGAACACAAACGGACAAAGAGTACCGGACCCGTATCCGGCGAGTCAAAAACTCTGCACTCTTTCGGGAGTGGGCAGAACTAACCGGAACCGGAAGGTTCCAAGAAAAGGAGAAGGACAATGGCTTCGAACGGAAAAGCAACAACGGAAGTACACGGACGGTGGAAGGTGATGGCCGTCAACCTCCAGCCACAGCTCGACAAGCTGCCCCAACTGACGGGGCGGTACAACGAGCTGGTCAAGATGGCCTCGGACGCCGATGTTCTGGAGACCCGGCAGGCGCAGCTTACTGCCGATCTTCAGGAAGTCAACCATCAGCGCCGGGACCTGCTCAAGAGCGGCGAGGACCTTCGCAACCGCATCGGCGCAGCACTCAAGGCCGAGCACGGCTTCACCAGCGAACGGCTCCTGGAGTTCGGACTGAAGCCGCGGCGTTCCCGCGGTCGCTCCAAGAAGACGACGGAGCAGCCCACCCCGGCTCCCCTGTCGACCACCACCCCCACCACCGCAAAGTAATCCTGGAATTCTCTGCCAACCTGGGGGGCCGCAAGGCCCCCTTCTTTTTTGCCCTGTGGAAGCTCTGCCGATCCAGCGCATTAGATATTTGATCGAGCCTCCCCGAGAATTAGTCAATTCGCCCGAAATTTGACTCAAATATCCGTGAATTGACTCAAATATTGAGAGAAATAGTCAATTTGCCGCAGATTTAATCAAATCTCCCAAATTTTGAGTCAAATCTCGGGTGAAATTGAGCAAATCTCCGCCAAAAAAGTCAAATCTCCGGAGATTTGATCAAATCTGGCCAGAAATAGTCAAATCATCCGTCGCGCCGATCAAATCACCGGTCCGGCGAGCAAATTCCGACTTCCTAATTCAAATCCTTGGATCTTTTGCCGGCGCCGAGGATTTCCAGACCTGATCGGCTGGCGGGAGAGTTAAACCGCTGCGATGTGCGAGCTGGGCGGCGTAGCCTTCGCGGCTGATGCCGTAGACGAGGCGCTCCTGGCCCAGCATCTCGGTGCGACCGGCGACAACCCTCTCGGCTAGTCAGACTCCTCCGGCGTGGCCAAGCGAATCGGCCGTCCGTCGAAGAGGATCTTGCTCGCGTCGGCCATGTACTTGGAAAGCGGCGGTATCCCCATCGCCTTCAGGTAATCGTCAACCTTGGCAGGATCCTCGAGCGGCAGGATATACGGGTCGCCCTTGGCGTCAGTCCCGATCTGTGTACCGTAACGTTGTTTCTTCCCCAAGTCGAGCTGAACGTCATCGTAGAGCACCGCGTAGGTTTGTCCGTCGCCGGTAAACTTCAGATCCTTCTCGACGTAGGGGAGAACGGCCACCATGAGCGGAAGGTTGCCGGTGTGCTTGACCATGATGGTTGCAAAGACACTGGCCTTTTCTCCGAAGCGTGCCGTGTCGATCCAGCCAACCTCCTGAACAAGCTTGCCCAGGTAGTCCGCGTTATCGGCCAGAATCGCGCGTACCGCCTCGTTGCCCGCCTCCTTCTGCTCCCGCTCATGGCGGGCCAGGATCTCCTGCTGGATGACGTGAACCCGCTCCGGTGACAGCGGCTGTGCTAGGCCAAGGGTGAGCGGGTGAAACTCCAAAGCTGCCGGCACGCTCTGGAGTTTGCGGTACTCGTGGACTTCGGTTCCATGGCCGAGACGCAGATGACTGCTATCGATGAGCGTGGCCTGCCAGGTTTCCAACTCGCCGGAGTTGCGAAGCACAAGCGACCCAGGCCGGACGTGAACGATGCCACGGATGTGCAGCTTGCCCTTCTCGACGGTGAATACCTGGTCAGACTGAACGTGAACGTCACTAGAGCCGTCCACCTGCGCCCACGCGCCCTGCAGATCAGCCGTCGAAAGCTCTCGTGTTTGACCGACAGCGGCGGCGGCCGTCATGAGGACAACCGCGAGGCCCATACACCGCCGAAGCATTTTCTGCATTGTTGCTCCTCCTTGACGCTGTAGTGTATGCTTTGTCACAAGAACTGCAAAGATGCCGCGAGAGCCCCAGGATCTCGGCAGCGGCCAGCAGCGTTGGTGGAGGTGTACTCCGCCTTCTCTTTGGAACTAACGCCGAACTGAAGGAGAGTGTGCTGTATGAAGATAAATGAGTTGCGTGGACGAGTACTTGCCAGGGTCGTCGCCGAGGACCTGCGGAATGTACGCGGTGGCGACGAGACCAACGGGGCAACGACGACCAAGACCGACCCAACTCCTGATCGGCCAAGGCCGGATATCACCAACGTCGGCGGGGACGGCGACGCGCCGGAATATTAGACGGCTCCCGCGAGATGCCGCCTCGGACCCTCATTCTCACAGAACCGGGAGACACGCATGCGTGTGCCGTAGTTCTGGCTCTGCAACAACGAGGTGTGCCGGTGCGTGTTTGGTACACCTCCGATTTCCCTACGCAGAGCACGGAAAGCTTCCTCATCGAGCGCGGGTGCGAGCAGATTAAGCTTCAAGGAGTGGGCGAGGAGGAGCTCGCCGATTACGCCATCTCCCGGGTCTGGCGGCGCCGACCTGCGCACGTGGTTGGCCGAGACCGGCTCCACCCAAGTGACTGCCTTTTTGCAGAGCACGAGTGCACCATCTTTCGCCAAGCGGTCCTTGCAGACCTCTTGCCGAATGCCTTCTGGATCAACGCGCACGCTGCGGCCATACGCGCAAGCCGTAAGCTCATCCAGCATCGCGCCGCCATTCTGGCTGGTCTTCCGACTCCGGATACCCTCTACTCGAACGATCCTCAGGAGATTCGAGGATTTGTAGATCGGCACGACGGCCAGGCAATCTACAAGACCCACCGACCGACTTCCTGGCGGGACGCCGTAACTTACTGGGTTCCTTATAGCAGCCTGATCACTGCAGAGCAGCTCGTCGAGGACGAGCTGCTCCAGGCTGTCCCCGGGATTTTCCAGGCGGTCGTGCCGAAAAGCTACGAGTTGCGCGTGACTGCGATCGGCCAGCGCCTCTTCGCAGCCAAGCTGGACTCACAACGGACCACCGCCGGCAAGATCGACTGGCGGAAGGCGTACGGGGATCTAAGGATGGAACCGTACGAGCTGCCCGGGACGATTGCCGCCAACTGTCTTCGACTGCTCCAGGACCTCGGCCTTGTCTTCGGCTGCTTCGACCTGGTTGTGACCCCCGGAGGCGAGTACGTCTTCCTCGAAGTGAACGAGGCGGGGCAATTCCTCTTTGTGGAGCACTTCACTGGGCAACCTCTTCTCGATGCGTTCAGCGAGTTGCTGGTACAAGGCGACGTGGATTTCGCATGGAATCCAGCACGCATCCGCACTCACTATCGCGACGTAGAGGCGGCTACGATCGCACTTGCGGAGCAATCTCGTGTGGCCCATGTGGCCGTACCCGACCAGAGCGTTGCCGAGGGGCAGTAAGCACAGCCGCCGAAAAGCTTCTCGGACCGCGGGGAAGATTATCCAGCCACCGAGAGGCGTCGCGGACCACTGGTAAAATTCTCCAGCCGCTGACAAACTTATCCAGTCTGCCGCCGACAAAGCTTATCCAGCTGCTGACACGCTTCTCAAGCCGCCGGGAAACTTATCCAGGACGTGGTGAAGCTTATCCAGCCGCTGAGAGTTTCGCGGCCCACTGGGAAGCTTATCCAGCCGGCGGACAAGCCTCGCGGGTCGCCCGAGAAGCTTCGCGGGCAGGGGGGCAGCTTATCCATTCGATGAGAAAGTTTCGCTGGCCGCGGGGAGAATTTCCCGGGTCGCAGAGAGCAGAAGAATCAGCTGGACGACTCCGCGGTCACTCTTGGCCCTTACCGCCGCCACTCGGGCCGTGGCACAATGGCGCCGATATTTCTGGCAAGAGAGAGCGAGCGCAACCACCGTGGACCTCGTAACACGCCTGCGAGTCTGGGCACGTCCCGACCCGGCATCGGCCAAGGTCGGCCGCGAGGGTGAGTTGCTGGCGGCGAGCATCCGCATCTGGGCTGCAGCGGTCGCGGGCCTGATCCCGCTGACCTCCCTCCTCGCCAATCCCTACGACCTCGAGCCCTGGGTGGGCATGGCCGGTGCTCTGACCACCGTGCTCGTGGGTCTCGCGGTGCGGAGCTTCGCCCGCCGGCCATCCCCGCCGCCGTGGCTGGGGTTTTTCACCTGCGTTTTCGACGCCAGCATCTTGAGCGTGGTGGGCGTCGCCTTGATCGCCACCGGCCATCCGCTGTCGCTCGTCAATGGCCGCGTGCTCTTCCTCATCTACTTCTTGTCCCTCGCCTTTTCCTGTCTGCGGCAGGACGTGCGCCTGTGCCTCGTCGCCGGGCTGACGGCGATGCTCGAATACTCCGCGATCGTCGCCTGGGTGGTGCTGCGCAGCGAGGCCACGGGCATCCCCCTCGCCAGCCCGAACTATGGAGTGTTCCGCTGGGACAACCAGATCTCGCGCCTGGTGATCCTCGCCATGGCGACCGCCATCAACGTGGCCATCGTCTACCAGAGCCGCGGCCTGCGCCGGCAGAGGGACCAGGCGGAAGAGGCGAACCAGGCCAAGACCGAGTTCCTGGCCAACATGAGCCACGAGATCCGCACGCCTCTCAACGCCGTGCTGGGAATGCTGAGCCTGCTTCTCGACACTCCCCTGACGCCGGAGCAACGGGAGTATGCGGCGACGGCCCGCAGCAGCGGCGCCTCGCTCCTGGTGATCATCAACGACATCCTGGACGTCTCGAAGATCGAAGCCGGCAAGCTCACCGTCGAAAGCGCGCCGTTCGTTCTTCGCGACTGTCTGGACGAGGCGCTGGGAATCCTCAAACCCAAGGCAGAGGCCAAGGGGTTGGCCCTTCATTGCCGGCTCGGGGAGGAGGTTCCCGCGGCCATCGAAAGCGACGCGGCCCGCCTGCGGCAGATCCTCGTCAATCTGCTGGACAATGCCATCAAGTTCACGCCGAAGGGCGAGGTGCGCCTGGAGATCGAGGCCCGCGGCGAGAAGGACGGCCTCGTCGAGCTGCTCTTCGCCGTGCACGACACGGGAATCGGTATCGCGGCCGACCGTATGAATCGCCTGTTCAAACCGTTCGGCCAAGCCGACTCCTCCATGACGCGTCTCTACGGCGGCACCGGTCTGGGACTGGCGATCAGCCAGCGTCTCGCCGAACGCCTCGGCGGACGGATGTGGGTGGAAAGCGAGCAAGGCCGCGGCTCGGCTTTTTTCTTCACCCTTCGCTGCCGCATCGCGCAGCAGGCGCCCCCTCGGTTGGCGACCGGATTTTTCCAGGCCGCGGAGATAGCCGAGACCGCCGCGGCCGGAACCCCCGCGAGCCCGAGGCTGGCCGAGCGGCTCCCCTTGCGCATCCTCCTGGCGGAGGACAACTCCATCAACTTGAGGGTGGGTTTGCTCATGCTGGAGCGCCTGGGCTACCTGGCCGACGTGGCGGGCAATGGGACCGAGGTCTTGGAGGCGCTGCGCCGCCAGCCCTACGACCTGATCCTGATGGACATCCAGATGCCGGGCATGGACGGAATGGAGGCGACGCGCCGCATCCGCGCCGAGTTTCCCCGCGAGCGCCAGCCGCGCATCGTCGCCATGACGGCGAACGTCCTGCGCGACCAGCGGGAAGCGTGCCTCGCCGCCGGGATGGAGGATTTCGTGCAGAAACCAGTCGGGTTCGAGGAGTTGCGGACAGCGCTGGCGCACAGTAGCAGCCTGGAGGCCCGGGCCCCGGTCGAGGCAGAGTTTGCCAGCCCCAACCTGGCCGTGGCTCCGCCGGACGGCTCTTCGCCACTCGATCCAACGCTCCTCGACCAGCTCCGCCGGCTGGGCGAGGTCACCGGTGCACCCCTGGTGCGTGAGATCGTGACGCACTACGCCACCGAAACTCCCCGGCGGCTGGAAGGTATGCGGCAGGCTCTAATCCGCACCGATGGCAAAGACCTTACCTTCCTGGCGCACAGCCTGAAAGGCAGCAGCGCTCAGATCGGCGCGGTGCGGGTCGCGTCCCTCAGCGCCGAGCTCGAGGAGAAAGGCGCCAGGACCGATTTCAATAACGCCGCCGACCGCGCCAGCCTGGGCGACCTTCTCGCCGAGATCGAACGCGAGGTCGAGCTGGCGATGCCGCACCTGGAGCAGGCGGCGATCCAAGGCGTGGCCGATCACCATTGATCGGCTTTCGGATCCCAGAACGGCCCCGTCAACCCGATTCCCGCGAAGATCTCCACCATCTCGTCCGGCCCCGGGCGGCGGGACTCGACGGTCAATCGATTTTCATACCAGGTTTTCGCGAGATACCAGAGCTGGTTCAAGTCGAGAATCGGACGAACGGGAACGCCCTTCACCCGGCACCACTCGCGCACCGTCTCTTCCGACCGGAAGAGCAGCATGGTCGCTCAGGTGTAGACGATGTCGTCCCACCACTTCGCGGCAGGCACGGCGAAATGGATGGCACAGTCCTGCGGAACCGGCTCGCCGTTCCGCACCTCCAGAATCATGGGCTCGCCGGTGTGCCCATCCACCGCCTCGGCGATGCCGTCCGCCTTCAAAGCCGCCGGGATGCCGAGCGCGTCCCAAACGCAGTTGGCGTAATAAACCTGGCTGCGAGCCTTGACGAGGAAATCCGTCTTCACGCCGGAGAACGGCGGTGCCATGCGGATTCTGGAAGGGTCTCCCGGCTCAGGAACGAGAAGCCGCTTTTTATGCAGCCGCTGGAAAGCCGCCTGAGTCTCTTCGACATCAAGGCTGAGAGACCTCGCCACCTCGGCCGTCGAGGGAGCCTGGCCGGTCTCGGCAAGAGTCTGATAGATGTTCAGCTTTACGGCGGTGTCGAGGTCCATGCCGGCGATCGTACCACCGTGCCTTTCAACCGATCAGGCGAGGAAGCTCACCGCCTCGGCCACGCAGCGCTCGTCGCGCAGGATCCGCAGATGACCGAGTCCGCCCGCGGGCCGCAGCTCGGCGCCTGGCCAGCAGCGGGCGAGCTCGGCGCCTTCGTCGAAGGGCACTTCGCGGTCCTCCGGATCGTGGAAAACGAGCAGCGGCACCGTCATCTTCGGCGCCAGCGAGACGGGGCCGATGCCATCGAAGCTCACCTGCAGCCACTCCTCAGCCTCGTGCAGCATGCGGTCCATGATCGCCTGCGATACGCCGACTCCCGCCCGAAATCGCGCCCAGAACGACTCGAAGCCCGCCGGCGGTGCGAAAAAGACGGCACGCTCCACGGCCAGTCCCGAGGAGATCGCATAGGTGCTGGCGGCGGCGCCGAAGGAGTGGGCCACCAAACCGTGCACGGGCCGGAAGAGGGCCGCGGCCTGCACGAGCGCCGAGGCGAAATGGATGAGCGAGGAGACGCTCCCCGCGGACTCGCCGTGGCCGGGAAGGTCGAGCGCCACGACCCGGAAGCCCGCCGCCACGGCGGGATCGACCAGCGGCGTCATCTGCCCGGAGTGGCCGCCCCAGCCGTGCATGAGAAAGACCGTGGGCCCCTCCCCCCAGACGCGGCCGACCACCCGCTGCCCGCCGACCTCCAGCGAGAAGATCTCGCCGCGCGCCAGCACCGCGCGCTCCTCGTCGCGCAGACGCGCCCGTATCGGCGTGAAGAACAGCTTGCGCGCCAGGCGCGTTGCGGCACCGGGAGCGACCGTGCTCGCCACCCGCATTCCAGTCCGCAGCCAGGGCGGAACCGGAACGGGCCGCAGACGACCGATCGTGCTATTTTGAATTGGATGGGCGAGGGCCGTGTCCATGGGCTGCATGGGTTTTCTCCTCTGCGGAAAGGGTCAGGAACGGCTGCGCTCGAGGAGCGCTGCGAAGGCATTGCGCGCCCGCGCTTCGGCGCGCGGATTTTCGAGCAGCTTGGCAACCTGCTGGAACACCATGCCGATGCCGACGAAGTCGTAGGCGAACTGCTCGAGGTCGAGATCGGCGCGGAAGTGGCCTTCCTCGACGGCGGTGCGCGCGGCCCGGGCGATGGTGTCGTACCAGTCGCGTTGCGATTGCACCAGAAGATCGCGAACGGGCCCGGGGCGATCGTCATACTCGTGGGTGAGCGCCATGAAGAAGCAACTTCCGCTGCGGCCATTGCCGTGCACCCAGCCGAGGTAGTAGTCGAACAGGGTTACCACCCGCGGCTCGCCGCGAGGCTGCTTGAGAGCCGGCACGACGACGTCCTGAATGAAATTGTCGATGGCCCGCTGCAGGACGTCGACCTGCAGAGCTTCCTTCGACTTGAAGTGAGCGAAGAGGCCGCTCTTCGAGAGGTTCAGGCTGGCCGCCAGGACGCCCAGCGACACGCCTTCGAGGCCGACCTCCCCCGCCAGGGCAAGAGCCCGCTCGACAATCTCCTGGCGCGTCTGCTCACCTTTGCTCATGGAGACAAAATAGCACGGTCGGTCGGTTGAGGCAAGAGGGAGGGAAAAGAAAGGGACCCAAGGGACAGCAGGGACTTCAAGGACAAAACAAAGAATCAGCCGAGATTGCCTACAGCCGCCCGAAGACTTCTTGAAAACGTCGAATGGCCCGGCTGCTGCCGCAGACGTAGACGGCGTCGTCGGTTTGGAAGCGGAAATCAGGTCCGAATTCCACCAGCACGTCCTCTCCCCGCTCAACCGCCACGATCGAGGTTCCGGTGCGCTCGCGGACGCCGAGCTCGGCGGGATTGCGGCCGGCGAGGCGGGCGGCCGCGACCTTCAGCACCTTGAGCTGCTGATCGACCGACACGGCCTCCTGGCCGAGCAGCTTCTGGGCCAGGATCTGCCCGGAAACCTGGCTGATCGAGAGGGCGAAGTCGGCGCCGGCGCGATGGATGCGATCGACGTTTTCCGCCTGATTGACGCGGGCGATGACCGGCACCTCGGGTGCCAGATCTTTGAGGATCACGGTGGCGAAGAGGGTGGCGGCGTCGGTGTCCAGGGCCAGGACCACCGCCTGGGCGGTCTTGGCTCCGGCCTCTTCCAGCACCCGAGAGTCGAGCACGTCGCCCACCTGATCCACCTCGGCACCGTCACGGCGATCGATCAGGCGGACCTCTTCTCCCACCGCGCGCAGCAGCTCGGCCACCTTGCGCCCCACCTCGCCGCCGCCGCCGATCACGAACGGCCCCTCGTGACGCAGGGTGACGGCGCCGCCGGCCAGGTCCCACAAGCGATTGATGTTGTCGTGGCTCCCCACGACCACGAGGATGCCTCCCGGCTCGAGGCGCAGCCCGGAACCGGAGGGAACCGCGAGCTCGCCGCCTACCCACTGACCGATCACGGTGGCCCCGGTGCGGGAGGCGATGGCGGTTTCATTGAGGGTGTGACCGGCGAGGGGGCTGCCGGGCTGAATCCGGATCTCCGCCACTTCGAGGCGGCGTCCAAGCTGCTGGACGCCGCCCAGGGGACTGATCCGGGCCGAGGCGCGAGCGGCCAGCGCCGCGCCCAGGATGTGGCGCGGCGTGTACACGGCCGTGGCGCCGGCGAGCATCATGGGCCGGCGGTGAAACGGCTCCTCGACAAGCGCCAGGATCGGGCCGCGAAAGCCGAGATGACGGGCCGAAAGGACGACGGCGGCGTTTTCGTCGTCCGTGCCGTTGGCGATCAACGCCCGGGCTCGCAATAGGTGCACGGCTTCCAGACCGTCGTCCGCCAAGCCTCCCAGAACTACTCGCTGGCCGCGGTCGAAGAGGCGGCGCGCCACTCCCTCGTCCGGCTCCAGAACCAGCGAGGCGACGCCGGCTCCCGCGAGCTCGGCCAGCAGGGTCTCGATGGCCGGGCCGTAGCGAAAGAGGATCGCATGGTCCTCAAGTCCCGCCTCGGCCTGCTTCGGCAACCGGGCTTCGAATCGTTCTTCCAGGAAGGGAATGAGGTAGATGGGGAAAATCAAGAAGACCAGAAAGACGCCCACGAACTGAACCGCCATCACCAGCAGCACCATCAGCGGATGGCTCCAGTGGGAGTCGTAGCCGTAGCCGGTGGTGCTCAGCGACTCCGCGGCCCACTCCAGGCTTTCCCAGAAGCTGCGGTGCTTCCCTTCGAGGGCGGCCATGCCCCACATATAGAGAAAGGCCGAGACCACGACCATGAGGCCGAGGCCCAGGAGAAGGAAGAGAAGGCGCTTGCGGGAGCGACGCACCGGGGGATTGTATGCCCCGGAGCTTAATAAGGCATGTCGTCTTCGTCCAGCCCAAAATGGTGGCCGAGCTCATGGACGACGGTGTCCCGGACTTCGCGGATCACCTGCCGGCGGTTGTCGCAGTACCGCAGGATGGGGCCGCGGTAGATGATGACCCGGTCCGGCATGGCGGCCTGGTAGAAGGAGTCCCGCTCGGACAAAGGAACTCCCTGGTAGAGGCCGAACAGCTCCTCGTCCGGCTCGATCTCGAGAGCCTCCAGATCCTCCGGGTCGGGCTCCTCTTCCACCACCACCGCCACGTTCTCCAGCAGCTCGGCGAATTCCTCGGGCAGGCCCTCCAGGGCGTGCTCGACGAGGGCTTCGAACTCTTCGGGCGGGACGCGCATGACGATAGGGTAAACCCAGTGCCCCATAGGCGCTAACTTCACGTGTTTCAGAGCTCCCCCGCCCAAGACCCTCACCCCTGCCCCTCTCCCGACCACCCCATCCCCACCCCGGGAGAGGGGTACCCCTGGGGCCGTCTGGCTGTTCTCCCTCTTCTCCCGGTGAGGGGGCGGAGGGGGTCGGGAGAAGAGGGCCGGGGTGATGAGGGTCTTGGGTAGGGGGAACGCTGAGACCGCGATAGACTTCCGCCATGTCCGGCCGCCTCGACAAATGGCTGCACGTCGCCTGTGTGTTCAAGACCCGCACCCAGGCGACGCACGCGGTGGATCTGAACCGGGTCCGGGTCAACGGGCAGGCGACCAAACCTCACCGCAACCTGGTCCCCGGCGACCGGATCGAGGTCGTGCAGGGCGATTGGACCCGCGTTCTCGTCGTCAAGGAGCTGCGCGACAAGCCGGTCTCGAAAGAGGAGGCAAGGACTCTGTATGACGATCAGAGTCCGCCGCGTCCGGAAGCCGATCCGATGAAGCGGCTGATGATGCGGCCGCCGGCGCTGCGCGAGAGGGGGGCCGGCCGGCCCACCAAGAAGGAGCGGCGGGATATGGAGCGCTGGGGCGAAGGCGAGGAGAAACAGTAAGTTACCTCGGCGGGCGCCGCGATGTGCAACGCATCCGCCCGAGCCTTTGAGGGCAAGGCCGCACCCTTCAACAGCCTACCGGCAAAGCGTCAGGGCCCGCCCTATGGCGTGACGAGGTATACCTGCTCGAGGTATACTAGAAACGGATGGCCATTCAGAGCTTTGCGGACTCCGAAGTAGAGACATTCTTCATCGGAGGCTTTGTTCCGAAGAGGGCCGGATGGTCCGGGATTGCCAAGGTCGTCATGAGAAAGCTGGACGTGCTCGATTATGCCCATCAGCTCGATGAGCTTCGGTCGCCGCCCGGCAATCGACTGGAAGCGTTGAAGGGTAACTTGGCAGGATTTCATAGTATCCGAATCAACGACCAGTGGCGCATCATTTTCCGGTGGGCCGATGCAGGACCCATGGAAGTTGATGTCGTCGACTACCACTGAGGAGGCGAACGATGCTACGCAAGCGGGAGCCCACGAGCCCGGGTGAGATCCTCTTGGAGGAGTTTTTGAAGCCGCTCGGGCTGACCCAGAGACGGCTGGCGGATCACCTTGGCTGCGATGTCAAGGTGATCAACCGGATCGTCAACGGTCGGACGGGGGTGACTCCAGAGATGGCGCTGAAGTTGGGTGCGGCCTTTCGGACCTCCCCCGAGTTTTGGCTCAACGCTCAGAAGGCGGTGGATCTGTACCGCGCAGCCGAAGCTCTGGGAACTTTGCCGGAACCTCTCCTCCGAGCAAGCTGACGACCCCGACTGCAGGGACGGACGAGCCCTGCTTTCCGGCGAAGAGGATTGCCAGCGCCAGCGCGAGGAGCACCAGCATCGCCGCTGTGGACCATAAGAAACAGCGGAGTAAGCTGGCCGGCGGGACGCCGGCGCTCCCAGGGTGCTCGCCGGAGACGGGCCTCTCGATTCGGATTGACTGGAACTTGAAGAGGATCTGGAGATCCTGCTCCAACATCCAGGGAGCTGGAAGAAAATCTCCAGACTCTGGCCCAGCATCTACAGAGCTGCGCCAACTTCTGGAGATGTTGGAGCTGCATCTCTAGATCTGCGCCAACATCCAGAGAGCTGGAAGAAAATCTCCAGACGCTGGCCCAGCATCTGCAGAGCTGCGCCAACTTCTGGAGATGTTGGAGCTGCATCTCTAGATCCGCGCCAACATCCAGGGAGCTGGAAGAAAATCTCCAGACTCCGGCCCAGCATCTACAGAGCTGCGCCAACTTCTGGAGATGTTGGAGCTGCATCTCTAAATCTGCGCCAACATCCAGGGAGCTGGAAGAAAATCTCCAGACTCTGGCCCAACATCTCCAGAGCTGCGCCGACTTCTGGAGATGTTGGAGCTGCATCTCTAGATCCGCGCCAACATCCAGGGAACTGAAAGAAAATCTCCAGACTCTGGCCCGGCATCTCCAGAGCTGCGCCAACTTCTGGAGATGTTGGAGCTGCGTCTCTAGATCTGCGCCAACATCCAGGGAGCTGAAAGAAAATCTCCAGACTCTGGCCCGGCATCTCCAGAGCTGCGCCAACTTTCGGAGATGCTGGAGCTGCATCTCTAGAGCTGAGCAGCATCCCTGCTAAGTGCCCAGGAGCTCGCCGACGGGCGCCAACGACTCGCTGTGGTCGCAGAAGATCTTGAACACCACCATGATCGGCACGGCCATGACGGCGCCGGCGATCCCCCACATCCAGCCCCAGAAGGAGAGGGCGAGGAAGATCACCACGGGGTTGAGCAGAAGCCGCTTGCCGAGGATCATGGGAGTCAGCACAAAGGCTTCGAGCACGTTGCATATCAAGAAGGCGCCGGGTGGCATGAGGGCGTGAGGGAGGTCGTTGAAAGTGAGAAACCCCAGCCCAGTGAGCACGGCGTACATGGTCATCGCCCCGAGGTATGGAACGTAGTTGGTGACCGCCGCCATGACGCCCCAAAGCAGCGGGTTGGGGACCCCGATCAGTGCCATCACTCCCCAGACCGCCGCTCCCAGCGCGAGGTTGATGAAGGTGACCGTCGAGAGATAGGTGGAAATCTCGCTCTCGATGGTGCGGGCGATCACCGCGGCCCGCTGCTTGTCGAGGTTGGGCAGCGCCTTGATCAGCTTACGCAGGAACATGTCTCCCGACGCGAGCAGAAAGTAGAGAAGGATGAACATCGTCACCGCGTCGGCCACAAACTCGAACGCCCCGCTGGCCAGACGCTCGCCGAGGCTCGGAGCGGCGGCCGGGGCCTGCGCCGGGGCGGTGCCTCCCACCTGGGCGATCCTCGCCACCTGCTGAGTGGCGTTGCTCATCGTCTGGACGGGTTTCTTCAGATCCCGAACCCGGCGCTCGATCTTCCTCATGTTGGCAGGAGCCTGCTGCATCCAGGCGTAGGCCGGACCCGAAAGCTCGTAGATCCCGGCCCCCAACACTCCGAGGAGGCCCAGCACGACCACCGCCGCACCCAAGGCTTCCGGGATGTGCAGCTTCCTCAGGCCCCGCACCAGTGGGCGGAGAAGAAAGCTGAGCAGCACGGCGAGGATCAGCGGCAGGAAGAATCCGCGCGCCAGGTAGAGGGTGTAGAAGGCGGCCAGGATCAAGAGGCCGCTGAACGTCGCCGATTTGACGCTGAACGGTCCCGCAAGTCGGTCGCGGAGCTTTTTGGGTTCAGGACGCGCAGGGTCCTCTTCCGGAGGGTCCGGGCGAAACGATTCCAGCATCGTAGATCCTTTGCGCGAGATCCGGTTTCGGAGCATTTATGCCAATCGAGCCGGAGGCAAGCGCAGAGGATTCTACGGCTTTCCCGTCAGGCTCGGCGCACCAGCCCCATGATCAACGAGACCACGAAGACCACGAGGAAAAGCGCGAACAAGAGCTTGGCGATCCCCGCCGCACCGGCCGCGATGCCGCCGAAGCCGAGTACCGCCGCGATCAATGCTACGACGAGGAAGATCAGAGCCCATCTAAGCATTTGACGTTTCCTCCATTGCAGCCGGGCAAGAGCCGGGCGCGAGTCAATCCGTCTATCTATATAGATGTAGCAAGGGAGGTGCCAGGGTGAGGAAGAGACCGAGACGACTCGTGACTCATGGCCTCTTGCAGATCATTCACGTCATGAATGATAATCATTCACGGCATGAATGATTACCCAATCCTCCCTCGCCTTCTGCAACGGCCTCTCGACGTGGCGTTGCGCTCCTTCCCCATCGTGGTGGTTACCGGCTCCCGACAGACCGGCAAGAGCACGCTGGTTCACAGCCTCTCGGGCGAGCCGGCCCGGCCCTACTGGACGCTCGACGATCTGGAGGTCCTGGATCGTGCCCGCCACGCACCGGAGGCCCTGGTACGCAGCGCCGACCGGATGACTCTGGACGAAGTGCAGCGCTCGCCGGATCTGCTGCTCGCCGTCAAGCGCGTCGTGGACGAGGGAAGGTCAGCCGGCCGTTTTCTCCTCACCGGCTCGGCCAATCTCCTTTTGATGCAGCGTATTTCCGAGACTCTCGCAGGGCGGGCCGCCTACCTCACCCTGTGGCCGCTGACCCGCCGCGAGCAGCTCGGTGCAGGGACGGCAGGAGCATGGACGCGACTGTTCGAAACAGCGGACACGGAATGGCGAGACCTCCTGGAAGGCGAAACCGGAGGGCCCGAGGACTGGCGCGTCCTGGCCCGGCGAGGCGGCTATCCGGTCCCTGCGCACGAGATGGCAGACCCGGAATCCCGAACTCTTTGGTTCGACGGTTACACCCGGACGTACCTGGAGCGCGATCTCCAGGAGCTCTCGGCCGTCTCCTCCCTGGTGGATTTCCGCCGCCTGATGCGGGCGGCTTGCCTCCGTTTGGGCAACCTCGTTCAGCAGACGGAGTTGGGGCGGGATGTCGGGCTGTCTCAGCCTACGGTACACCTGCACCTCGATCTGCTGGAAACCTCGTATCAGCTCGTGCGGGTCCCCACCTACTCGGTCAACCGGACCAAGCGACTCATCAAGACGCCCAAGCTCTATTGGTGCGACACCGGGCTCGCCCTCCACCTTGCCGGCGAGACGGAGCCCCGGGGGGCCCACCTGGAGAACCTGATCCTCACCGACCTGCTGGCCTGGCGCGACTCCCAGGTCCCGAGACCGGAGATCCTCTACTGGCGGACGGCCACAGGAGAGGAAGTGGATTTCGTCATCGAGTTCCAAGGTCGGCTACTGCCCGTCGAGGTGAAGGCCACCCGGCAGCCGCATCTGGCGGACGCTCGGTCCCTGCTGGCCTTCCGCCGCGAATACTCAGAGCTCTCGTGCCCCGCCCTTCTCCTACATACCGGCACCGAAACCGGCTGGATCGCCGAAGGCGTGCTGGCGGCGCCCTGGTGGCGGGTGATCTGAGAGGCGGTTCCTACTCCAGGCCGCGCAGGAATCCAAGGAAACGCTCCATCTGCGGCCGGTAGAGCGTTTTCAGCTCCAGGGCCGCGCGTAGCACGTCCTGCAGCCGGACTGGGTTCAAGGCAACTCCGTAGGCCGCCCGAAAGACGTGGCGGAAGCCGAGCATGTCTTTCAGCTTCTCGTACATCTCGATGTCGATGACGGCTGGGCGGAGGGGAGTCAGGTCGAGTTGCATACGCTGCAGAAGCTGGCGGTGCCACTCGGATGCCTCCAGATGGTTCTCGAAGACCGCCGAAATGTTCCGGAAGATGTTTTCAAAGGCTGTGTAAATTCCGTGGAGATGATAGGCAATGAAGATCACCTCCTTGGGCGGTGCAGTCCCGCTTAGGTCTGGAATGCCCAGAGCCTCGTAAAGCTTCTCGATGCTTGCGAGATCATTCTGGATATTACGATCCAGAACCAGGAACTTCTCGTTCATAGGCCAGCTCTCCGTAGTCTTCAACTGCCTGGGCGACCGGGCCGACTCGCGGGCGCAGATCCACGTTTCTTTCGAGAGCATCCTCCAGAGCCTGCCAAAGGGGGTGTTCCGTTTCAAGGTTGTCGCAGTCGATCGCCACGTCCACATCGGAACCCGAATGGAACCGTCCGATCTTGAGGATGGAACCAAACAGGTAGACGGCGCGGAGCGCTGGAAAATCCGGAGCCAGTCGCCGGATGGCCTCCCTCGCCTGTGCAAGCACTTGCAAACGGAGACTCTCCCGCTCGGCTCGCAGCTCCCGATCGCGCCTGGCATGATACTCACGGTAGGGTTGCAAGGCCGTTTCGTTCATCACCCTCTCAGTGTACCTTCTTCCGTTTAAACGAACAGCGGCAGCTGCGAAATCCGCTCCCGCACCAGGTTCGAAGCGGTCACGCCGAGGAGGCGCACGGGCCGGGAAAGAGCCTCCGTGCGGCGCAGGAGGTCCCGGGCGCAGAGGGCGATCGAGACGCCGTCGCAGACCGGTACCGGAAACGTCCGCGAGCGGGTGACGGTGGTGAAATCGGCGTAGCGCACCTTGAGCGTCACCGTGCAGCCCCCGAAGCCCGAGCGTTCCAGGAAGCGGGCCACCTCCGCCGCCATGCGGTCGACCTCGGCCTCCATGGCGGCGAGGTCCGCAAGGTCGACGTTGTAGGTGTTCTCGGTGCTCACGCTCTTGCGCTCGCTGTGAGTTTCGACCGGGCGATCGTCGATTCCCCGCGAGAACTCCCAGAGGCTGCGGCCGTGCTTGCCGAAGCGCGCGGTGAGGACCTCCAACTCGACTTCCCGCAGGTTGGCGACGGTCTGGATGCCCATCTCCGCCAGCGACCTCTCCGTCGCCGGGCCCACGCCGTGCAGCCGGCGCACCGGCAAGGGATCGAGGAACGCCTGCACCTTGCCGGGCCGCACCACCGTCAGGCCGTCCGGCTTGTCGAAGTCCGAGGCGATCTTGGCGATGAGCCGGTTGGGCCCTACGCCGACGCTCACCGTCAACCCCCGCTCCTCGCGCACCCGTTGCCGGATCGCCTTCGCCACCGCCGTGGCGCTTCCCGCATCTCCCAGGTAGTCGGTGACGTCGAGGTAGGCTTCGTCGATCGAGACCGCCTGCACCAGGGGGGTGATCTCGCGGTAGATGGCGAAGATCTTCTCCGACTCGCGCGAGTAGCGGCGGAAATCGGGAGGAATGAAGATGGCGTCCGGGCACAGGCGGCGGGCGCGCGAGGAGGGCATGGCGGAGTGGACGCCGAATTTCCGCACCTCGTAGCTCGCGGCGGCGACCACGCCCCGGCTCTCCGGCCGGCCGCCGATGATCACCGGCAGGCCGCGCAGCGACGGATCGTCCCGCATGTGCACGGCTGCATAGAAGCAGTCCATGTCGCAGTGCAGGACGCGCCGGCTCTTTTCCGGTTCATCGCGCACGAGACGTAGCTTAGCGCGAAACCCGCCGCGTTTGCGCCCTCGAAAAAGGACAAGCAGGAGCAATCGTTTTCTCACGAAAGTGTAGCCTCAGGCTGCCCGCTGCTGGATCGGCCGGCCTTCGTGGCGATAAAATGGATAGGCTGTTGCCAGTTGCAAGACTCCCGCGGCCATCGGGTCCTTCAGAGAGATGCCGGAGCGAGCGCCGTGAAACCGCCCAGACAGAAGAACGAATGAGGCACGTCCTCCCTCTCCGCCGCAGCCGTGTCGCCCGCTGGGCGGGTGTTTTTCTCGTCGTCCTCCCCTGCGGCGCGGAGACGGTTCCGCCCGCCGCACCGCTCCTCCGCGACGGCTTCTCTCAGGACTATGAGATTCGTGGCGGAGAAACCCAGAGCTACACAGTCGAGCTCCAGGCGGGTCAGTTCCTGCGCGTCACGGCGCGCGAGAAAGGGATCGACTTGGAGGTCAAGCTCCTCGACCCGCAGGGAACCTTGGTGGCCGGGGCCGACAGCGCCGGATTTCCGCCGCCGCAGGAGACCGAGGATCTCGCAGCAGTGGCCGAGCATGCCGGCCTTCACCAGCTGCTGGTCGTCGCCCCGCCCCGGCAGGACTCCGGCCACTATCTCCTCCAGGTCGAGGGACCGAGAGCACCGAAACCGGCGGATCAGACCCGAGCCGAGGCGGTAAAGGCCACTTGGCGAGGAATGTCCCGGTCCAAGGACGGCGACGACGGGAAGCTCCTCTCCCTGGAGCGTGCCAGCACATTATGGAACGAGCTGGGCGAGCGCCGGAAGCTGGCTCAGGTCCTCTATGTCCTGGGCTATACCCACGACCAACTCGAACAGTACGGCGAGGCCGCCAGGGCCTATCTGCGTTCCGAGGCCGTGTGGGCTGAACAGGCCGGTCCTCAGAGTCGCGTCTGGGAGGCGCGGGTGCTCCATGCCGCGGGCCTGGCTCTCAGGCAAGCCCGACGGCTCGACGAGGCTGCCGCCTGCTACGAGAAAGCCTTGGCCATCACGCAGGAGATCGGCGACGAGCAGGTGGAAGGGGCCGTACTCGGCAACATGGGTGCGCTGGCCGCCGAAAAAGGCGAGGCGCGCCGGGCGATCGATCTCTTGCTCCGGGGCCTGGAGCTTGCGCGCAAGACCAAGGACGACAAAACCGAATCAGGAATCCTGGCCAACCTGGCTCTCGCCTATCAACTCGTCGCCGAGAACCAGAAGGCCGCCCAGTATCAGGAAGAGGCCCTGATCCTTGCGCGTAAGCGCCATGACCCCAGACTGGAGGGCCTGGTCCACAACAACCTGGCTGATCTCTACAGCGATCTCGGTGACTACGACAAGGCGCTCAGCCACTGGCTGGAGGCCCTCAGTTTCGCCCGCATCTCCCACGAAGAGGTCAGGGAAGCCAGGACGCTCAACAATCTGGGCACTGCCTCTTTGCGCCTGGAACGGTTCGAAGACGCAGGCCGGTACCTGGAGCAGGCGCTGGTGCTGGCTCGTGCGCTCAAGGACGTCGAGACCGAGGTCATGACCCTGAGCAACCAGGCCTTCCTGGCTCTAAAGACCAAGCAACCGGCCCAGGCGTTGGAGCCGGCACAGCAGGCTCTCGCTTTGGCAAAAGGCACGGGGGAGCCGGAGGCTTTCGCCCATTACGTCCTGGGTTGCACCTATCGCGACCTGACGAGATGGGATGAGGCGCGGAGGGAGCTCAAGACGGCCGAGGAAAGCTACCACCAGCGGGGTCAGCTGCTGAGGGAGGCCGACATCGCCCTCGCCCTGGCGCGGGTGGCGCGCGGCAGCGGCCACCTCGACGACGCCCTCGCCGGGGTCCGCTCAGCCCTCGCCCTCGTCGAGTCGGCGCGTTCCCGCGTCGTCAGCCAGGACCTCCGGGCGTCCTTTTCCGCCGCGCGCCACGACTTCTACGATCTGCTGATCGACACCCTGATGGCCCGCGATCTCCCGGCGGAAGCCTTTCAGGCGAGCGAACGGGCCCGCGCCCGCATCCTGCTGGAGGTCCTGCACGAGTCCGAGACCGACGCACTGCAGGGCGCCGACCCGGCGCTCGTGGAACGCGAGCGCAGCCTGCGGGACGAGATCAATACCGGTGAATCGCGCCGCATCGACCTGCTGAAGCAGAAGAGCCCGGACCCGGCCGGCCTTGCCGCGGCCCGCAAGAAAATCGACGAGACCCTCGAGGAGCTGCAGCGGGTCGAAGCGAGCCTGCGAGAGAGCAGCCCGCGCTACGCGGCCCTCACTCAGCCTCAGCCCCTGACGGCGGCGGAGATCCAGGCCCAGGTTCTCGACGGCAAGGCCTTGCTCCTCGAATACGCGCTCGGCGAAAAAGCGAGCGTCCTCTGGTTGGTGGGGCCCAGCTCGATCGAGACTTTCAAGCTCCCCGGCCGCGAGCGGATCGAGTCGGTGGCCCGTCGCTACTACGAGCTCGTGACCGCCCGCAACGGCCAGCGAGCCGGCGAAACCGTCCCGGTCTGGAAGGCCCGCGTCGTCGAGTCCGACCGCCAGGTCAAGCAAGTCGGATTGGAGCTCTCCGGTCTGATCCTGGCGCCGGTGGAGAAGCGGCTCGGCGAACGGCCCCTCCTCATCGTCGTGGAGGGAGCCCTGCAGTACGTTCCCTTTTCGGCGCTTCCCCTTTCAACCTCCGGGTCTCCGCTGGTGTCGCGGCACGAGGTCGTCACCCTGCCCTCGGCCAGTGCCCTGGCGGCGCTGCGCCGAGAGCTGAAGGGCCGCAAGCGCGCTCCTCGCGAGCTCGCAATCTTCGCGGACCCAGTTTTTCAGGCCAGCGACCCGCGACTCAAGGTAGCTCTTGGCCCCCTGGGCCAGATGGACCACCCCGTCACTGCCCTCCAGCCAGCCTGGCTCAGGAGCGCGCCGGAGCCGGAAGCCGGCCGGGAATCGGGAATCGACGTCTCGAGCCTCAAGCGCCTCCCTTCTTCCCGGCAGGAGGCGGAGACCATCGCCGCATTGATACCGTCCGACCAGGTCTTCAAGGCCCTGGGCTTCGCCGCCACGAAGGCCGCGGTCACCAGTGGCGGCTTGGATGACTTCCGCAAGCTGCATTTCGCCACCCACGGAATGCTCGACAGCCGGCACCCGGAGCTCTCGGGGCTGGTGCTCTCGGAATACGATCAGCGCGGCCAGCAGCAGGATGGAGTCCTGCGGCTCAACGACATCTACAATCTGCATCTCGACGCCGAGCTGGTGGTGCTCTCGGCCTGCCGCACGGCCCTCGGCAAGGAGGTGCGGGGCGAGGGCTTGATCGGGCTGACCCGCGGCTTCATGTACGCCGGCGCCGCCCGCGTCCTCGCCAGCCTCTGGAGCGTCGAGGACCGGGCCACCGCGGTGCTGATGAGCAAGCTCTACCGCGGCATGCTGCGCGAAGGGCTCTCTCCCGCGGCGGCCCTGCGGAAGGCTCAGCTCGCGATGGCGGCCGATCCAAAGCGGAGATCTCCCTACTACTGGGCCGGCTTCTCCCTCCAGGGAGAGTGGAGGTGACGCGCGGCGACGGCGACACCAAACCGCCAGGGAAGGCCTCGGGCCTCACCCGCGAGAGCTTCGAAATCCTCCTGGCGCAACTCGACCCGGACCGCGAACGCGCGGGCCAGCGCTACGAGACCATCCGCTCCAAGCTGATCCGCCTCTTCGAATGGCGGGGCTGCACCGCCCCAGAGGATCTGGCGGACGAGACCATCAACCGCGTGGCTCGCCGCATGGCCGAGGGCATCGAGCTCCATTCGGCCGATCCCTATGGCTACTTCTGCGCCGTCGCCCACCTGGTTTTCAAGGAGGTGCTGCGCCGCGCTTCGCGAGAGCACCGGGCGCTCGATGCCCACGGCGAGCTGCTTCTCCCAACGGCTCTCCCCGTGGTGCCCGACGAGGAGTCGGGAGACCGCCGGCTCGACTGCCTCCGGCGGTGCCTGGTGGCGCTGCACGCGGATCAGCGGGAGCTGGTGCTCAAGTATTACCAGGGCGAAGGCAACATCCGCAACCGCAAGGCTCTCTCCGACGAGTTGGGCATCCCCATGAACGCGCTCCGCATCCGCGTCCACCGCGTGCGCCGCCGGCTGGAAGGCTGCCTCGACGACTGCCTGCACCGCCTGGACGTCTCTCACTCGTGAAATGTTTTCGCAGTCAGGAACACTGGACTGTGAAAGCGGACGAGGCGAAGGGGAAATCATGACACCAGAACTACAAGACGACGAGTTGCTCCGCAGCTACCTGCTGGGAAAGCTCCCAGACGAGGACGCGGACCGGCTCGAGCGGCGCCTCCTCGCCGAAGACGATTTGTTTGACCTCGCGGAGGCCGTGGAGTTCGATCTCCTGGCAGCGGTCGACCGGGGCGCGCTCACCGCCGGGGAGAGAGAGCAAATCCTGCGCAGGCTCGCCGGATCTCCCGGCGGGCGGGAGCGCCTGGCGCTCGCGCGGTCCTTGAATGCCCTGGCCGCCGAGAAAGCGGGAAACGGCAACGTCAAGCCCTTTCGCCGCCGGGCTCCAGCCTTCCCGCCGCCGATGATTCGCTGGATCGCCCTGGCGGCGAGCCTGGTCGTGCTGGCGGGATTGAGCTGGTTCGCCTTGCTTAATGGTTCGCAAGCGTCGAAAACTGAAAGGAAAATAACGGCGACGAGTCCTGCTCCCACACCGCAACCCCGAACCCCGGTGCCTCAGCCGACTGCGATTTCGCCGACACCGCAACCGCCCCAACCCAATCCGCACCAACCTGCGGCGAAAAAAGAGACGCTGCCCACCGCGGTGCTGACCCTCACCTTTCTAACCTCGCGAGGCGCCGAAGAAAAACCCCGGCTCGAGCTGGCTCCGAAAATCCGCCGGGTCGAGATCCAAATCGACGAGGACGGCCTGGGAGAGGCGAGCTCCTTCGACGCGGTGGTTCGCAATCAAGATCAGGGAAGCCCGGTTTGGGAGAAAAAGGGACTTCGGCTAGGCGCCCTGCCTTGGGGTCGAGGGCTGGCCCTGAAAATCCCGGCCGAGCGTCTTCCTGCGGGCTTATACGAGGTCGCCGTCACTCCTCAGGGAGGAGAACCGATAACCCAGGAGTTCGAGGTCGTGAAAGCCCAGCGTTGATCGGTCGAGCAACTTACCCCGAGCCGGTTTGACCGGCAAAGGGATTCACTTGGGAGGATTTTGCATCATGGATATTTCGAATGACACTCCGCAAGACGTCAAGTACAAAGTTTCAGGCGGTGGGAGCCCCGTGGGACCCCACGGCCGCTTCATTCTCTCCGAGGACACCTCTGACTGGGCGGTGCTCGGCGCGGGAAAGGTCGTCAGCCTGACGATGAGCTCGAAAGGGCCCTGGCGGATCTGCTTCGCCATCGACGAGGAAGGATTCATCGCGGAGTCGACCTCGGACAACGATCTCATTCACCTCGTGCCGTCCGGCGATAGCTTCCGGACCGACGTCCGAAGAGTGGCCCACGCGGCCCACAGACCTGCCGATCACGCCAGACCCGCCTGAAACGCTCGAGGGGCGGCTCCCAAGCCCGGGAGTCGCCCGACACCCCCGAAATCTTTTCGGTGGTGACGTCAATAAGGGTTGGAGCCCACGTCATGGCCGAAACCCAACGGATCGCCTCAGCCCTTGTCACCGCCCGCCCGGCTGCGAAGCCGCGGCCCCGGCATCCCACGCGCCAAAGCTCGCCGTTGCGGCCGGCCCTGGACCCGGCGCCCGACCTACCGGCGAAGGCCAGGGTCGTGGCGGCGGCGCCTGCCGCCGCGGCGGTCCATCCTTCCGCCGGTTCACCTCAGCGCAAGCTGCCGCGCCGCACCCCGGCGGAGCGGGTGATCCTGGCGGTGCTGCTGACCGGTCTGGGCCTCAACGTCGTGGCGCTGGTGACGAGCCCCCGGCTCAGCCGCTCCGACCTGCTGCTGGGAGCGACCGTGCTCGTCGCGGGGCTCGTCCTGCTGACCCTCATGGAGCTCTGCCGGCGCCTCGCTCCGCCGCCGGCCGACGAGCCGGATTGACGGTGAATCAGCCGCCGGCGCCGGCACCACCGCCGTGGATGCCGCCTTCGGTCTGCTCCCAGGGATCGAGGGCTTCGGCCAGCTCCGCCGGGGGCAGCACCTGCTTCTCGATGCACAGCTCGCGCACCGTCTTGCCGGTCTTCACCGACTCCTTGGCGATCTCGGCGGCGGCGTCGTAGCCGATCCTCGGCACCAGCGACGTCACCATGGCGAGCGATTTCTCCACCAGCTCCTCGCAGCGCTCGCGGTTGGCCTGGAGGCCGTCGACGCACTTCTCCGCCAGCAGCTTCGCGGAGCTCGCCAGGATCTCGATCGACTGCAGCAGGTTGTAGGCGAGGACGGGCATCATCACGTTGAGCTCGAAGTTGCCGCCCATGCCGCAGATCGTGATCGTCGTGTCATTACCTACGACTTGAGCGGCGACCATCAACACCGCTTCGGGGATGACCGGATTGACCTTGCCGGGCATGATCGAGCTGCCCGGCTGGAGGCTGGGGATGGAGATCTCGCCGATGCCGCAACGCGGGCCGGAGGCCAGCCAGCGGATGTCATTGGCGATCTTGGTCAGCGAGGCGGCGATGGTCTTGAGGGCACCTGAGGTTTCCACGGCGGCGTCCTTGCCCGCCATGGCCTCGAACCGGTTGGGCGCCGGCACGAAAGGGCAGCCGGTTCGCTTGGCGAGACGGGCGATGACCTTGGGCGCGAAGTCCGGATGGGCGTTCAAGCCGGTGCCCACGGCCGTTCCGCCGAGGGGAAGCTCGGCGAGCCGGGGCTTGACGGCCGCCAGGCGGGCGAGGCCGTTCTTCGCCTGTTGGGCGTAGCCGGAAAGCTCCTGGCCGAGGCGCACCGGCACCGCGTCCTGAAGGTGGGTGCGGCCAATTTTCACCACCCTGTCGAGCTCCACGGCCTTGCGCTGGAGACTCTCGGCGAGGCGCTCGAGGGCCGGCTCGAGATCGCTGACGATCGCGAGGTAGGCCGCAACGTGAATGGCGCTGGGGATGACGTCGTTGCTCGACTGCCCGTTGTTGACGTGGTCGTTGGGATGAACGGGCTGCTTGCTGCCGAGGACGCCGCCGAGGATCTCGATGGCGCGGTTGGAGATCACCTCGTTGACGTTCATGTTGGTCGACGTCGCCGAGCCGGTCTGGAACACGTCGAGAGGGAACTGGCCGTCGAGCTTGCCCGCGACGATCTCCTCCGCCGCTTGGCGGATGGCCTTGGCAACCTCCGCCGGCACGGTCCCGAGCTCCTCGTTGACCGGCGCTGCCTCGCCCTTGATCATCGCCACGGCGGCGATGAATCCCCTTGGCAGAGACAGCCCCGAGATGGGGAAATTTCGCCGCGCCCGCTCCGTTTGAGCGCCATAGTAGGCCCCGGCCGGCACTTCGATCTCGCCGAGGCTGTCCTTCTCGATTCGCGTATCCGTCATTGAATTCTCCTGGCCGATTGGATTGACACGGGGCGGTTCCATGGGACCATGGTAGCCGAAGGGCCGAATCCAAACGAGGTGCCGGGAGAGCCCGGCGGACAGGGAGACGACATGTCCGACAGCGAGGAAAACGACGAGACGCCCGAGGAGGAAACGGATGACGAGGCTCATTCACGCTTCATCGCCGGGGTCGTCGACGGGGAGCATGTCTGGGGCCTCTCCACAGAAGACGGCTTCCTGGCCTGCGAATCGGACGAAGCGGGGGAGCGCGCCATCCTCCCGTTCTGGTCCGGCGCGGAGGATGCCGGCAAGGCTCAGTCCGAGCTCGAAGGCTCGGAAGTCGACTCCATCGAGCTGTTCGACTTCCTCTTCCGGTGGCTCCCCGGCATGGACGACGACGACGTCCTGGTAGGGACCAACTGGACGGCGACCCTGGAAGGCAAGGAGGTCGAACCCCTCGCCCTGCAGGACGAGATCCTCGACGCCATGTCCGACGACCTGAGAATCTCCTATCTCGACCGGCTGGCCCAGGTGGTCCGGGAGGCCGGGGAAGTGTCTCCCGAGCCGGAGTAGCCCTCTATTCCTCGACTTTCCCTTTCAATAGCGCCAGCACCTGACTTTCGAGCCGCCGCAGGCACTCCGGTTCCCCGTCCCGCGGGCAGCCGGAGGCGGATTCCAGCTCCTGAATCAAGCTTCCGTCCAGATAGGACTCGATCACCAGCGGGTGAACGTAGAACTTGCGGCAGATGGCCGGACGGTTTCCCAGCAACGTCGAGACCTGCTTGACGGCCTCGACCACGGCGCGGCTGGCCTCCTTTTCCGTCTCGCAGGGACCGATCTCGAGGAGCGCCGCGAGGGCGAGCACGGTGCCGCCCCAGGTGCGGAAGTCCTTGGCGCTGAAATCCTCGCCGGTGGTCGCCCGCAGATATTCGTTGACGTCCTCCGAGCTGATGCTCTGGCGCTCGCCGTCCGCGTCCAGATACTGAAAGAGCCTTTGTCCCGGCAGGTCGCGGACCTGCCGGACGATGCGGGCCAGACGCCGGTCGTGGATCTCCACCGCGTGGTCCTTGCCGCTTTTGCCGCGGAATTCGAAACGCAGCGTGGCGCCGGAGATGTCCACGTGCCGGTTGCGCAAGGTGGTGAGGCCGAAGGAGTTGTTCTGCTTCGCATACTCGGGATTACCGACGCGGATGAGCGTCGTTTCGAGAAGCATCACCACGGCGGCGAGGACCTTCTCCCGCGGCAGGCCGCGCCGTGCAAGATCCTGGTCCACTCGCTTGCGGAGCTCCGGCAAAACCTCGCCAAAGGCGCTCAGGCGTGCGAACTTGGTCTCGTCGCGAACGCTTCGCCAGCCGGCGTGATAGCGGTACTGCTTACGGCCCCGGGCGTCGCGGCCCGTGGCTTGGAGGTGGCCGTTGGCCCGCGGGCAGATCCAGACGTCCGACCACGCCGGCGGCACCGCCAGCCGCTTGATGCGCGCGATCACCTTGGGGTCCTTGACCGTTTTCCCCTGTGGGTCGAGAAACGTGAACCCCTTGCCTTTCCTGCGACGGCGGATGCCGGGCTCATCGTCGGTGACGTAGCGCAGGCCCGCGGCCTCGGCGCTCTCCATCGACTCCACCGGCATGGGTTGAACAGCTGTGGACATAGTCACCTATTGCCGGTCGACCCAGCGTAGATTGCAAGAATTACAGAGGCGCCGTGCGCGCCGCGGCAGCCGATTGCGAACCGCTCGCCAGCGGGACGCCTCTCCCCATCTGCATCGGGCGTGCCGGTTTCATCCTCGCGGGCCTTCGGGAATGGCATGCAACCTGCAGCCGGGGTGTTCACTCATCCGGCGGAGCCTTCTCGTCGAACGACCTGTCTCCCGCGCCGCCCGGTTGGTGATTTTCAGCGCACAGGTTTCGCAGGGCTTGACGGCTGGCTTGCGTTGCAGCAGCGAGCCACCTATAAATACGCGCCTCTCCGGAAAGATGGAGAACACACATGCCCCTCGAAATCTCCCAGGCGCCGCTCCTCAGCGCACCCCACGACGAGCTCGTCGGCGCCCTCGGTCCCGGCGTCGTGCTCCTCGGCTCCGGCGGCGACGTGGGCTTCGCCGATCCGCGCGCCTTGGAGCTGCTGGGATGCGAGGACGGCTTCGAGCTCGAGCGGCTGTGGGCTGAGCTCAAGCCCCGGCTGGAAACCGCCGGGCTGCACTGGAATGGAGCCGGCGGCGGCGCTCCCTGGGCCGCCCTCGACCTGCCGGAGCAGGCGCCGGCGGCGGCAGAAAACGGCGAAGCCGCGCCGCGCCGCCTGCTCTTCGACCTGCGCCGCGACCCGCAAGGGGGTGGCGTGCTCCTGGTGCAGGATCTGGGCTCGCTCGCGGGTCTGGCGACCGATCTGCGCCTGACCTCGCAGATGCGGTCCGTCGCCCAGATCTCGCCCGCCGTGGCGCACGACCTGCGGGCGCCCATCAACGCCATGGTTTTCAACCTGGAGATCCTCAAGGAGACGATCGCCTCGGGGCGAGCGGCGGATCCCGGGAGCCGCGACAAGTTATTGCGCTACGTCAACGTGCTCAAGGAAGAGCTCACCCGCCTGCACCGCGGCATGGAGATCTTTCTCGCCCACATCTCGCCGCGCGGCGACCGGCAGGAGACGCTCGACCTGCGCGAGCTGACCGAGGAGCTGGCGTTGCTGCTGGTGGGACCGGCGCGCAAACAACAGGCGCGGGTGGAAACCGAGCTGCCGCCGGAGCCGGTGCCGGTGGACGGCAACCGTTTCCTCCTCCGCCAGGCGCTTCTCCACCTGGCGCTGGCCGCGCTGGCCGGCGTGCCCAAGCAGGGAACGCTGCTGGTGAGCCTGGAGCAGGAGGACGGCCGGGCGCGGCTGCGCCTACACGGCGCCGCAGGACCCGACAGCCCGGCTACGGTTGCCGAAGCGAACGTCGAGCCGGCGCTTGGATTCGACCTCCGGCTGTCGCCCGAAGGCGCCATCGCCCGCCTCTGGGCGGCCCGCTCGATCCTCGCTGCCCACGGCGGCGAAGTGCGGGCGGCAGGGCCGGCGGGAATCTCCGCGGCAGGGCCGATGCAGGCGTATGAGGTAGACTTGGCGATAGCCGGTACCCCGCAGCTCGTGAACAAGGAGTGAGTAGACGATGCCACACGCACTCGCGGTCGACGACGACCCCAACTTTCTTTCCGCTCTCGCCGAGCTGATCGAGGGACAGGGTTTCACCACCAACGTGGCTTGCACGCTGCGCGACGCCCGCGCGCAGGTCAGCCACCGTACGCCCGACGTGGCGCTCGTCGACCTCTATCTTCCCGACGGCAGCGGCATCGACCTGCTCAAGGACCTCGAGCTCGGCGCTTCCACCGAGGTCGTGCTGATGACCGGCCACGCCGACGTCGAGAGCGCCGTCCAGGCCTTGCGGCTGGGCGCCAGCGACTACCTCACCAAGCCCCTGGACATCGGCCGGCTGAAGAGCATCCTAGCCAACGTCGCGAGCGTCCAGCCCGCGTCCCAGGTGCAGGCCCAGACGGCGGAGGCCCAGGAAGTGGGGCGGCTGGGCCTGCTGCTCGGGGCCTCGGCACCCATGCAGTCGCTCTACGAGATGCTCAACCGGGTGGCCCCGACGGACGCCTCCGTGTTCCTGGTCGGCGAGAGCGGCACCGGCAAGGACCTGGCGGCCCAGACCCTCCACATGCTGTCGCGGCGAAGCAAGGCGCCGTTTCTGCCCCTCAACTGCGGCGCCATCTCGCCCACCCTGATCGAGAGCGAGCTCTTTGGCCACGAGCGCGGCAGCTTCACGGGAGCGGCGCGGCGCCACAAGGGCTACTTCGAGCGGGCTCACATGGGCACCTTGTTTCTCGACGAGATCACCGAAATGCCCATCGAGCTGCAGGTCAAGCTGCTGCGGGTGTTGGAGACCGGCCAGGTGGTGCGCATCGGCGGCGACCAGGCCGCGGAGGTGGACGTGCGGGTGATTGCCGCCTCCAACCGCGATCCCCAGAAGGCAGTCAGCGACGGCAAGCTGCGCGAGGACCTCCTCTACCGGCTGCAGGTGTTCCCCATTCAGATGCCGCCGTTGCGCGAGCGGTCCGATGACGTGCAGCTCCTGGCCGAGTACTTCCTGGGCCAGCTCAACGAGCGCCAGGGCACGGCCAAGATGTTCACCGAGGACTCGATGGATCGGCTGCGTACCCATTCCTGGCCAGGCAACGTCCGCGAGCTCAAGAACGTCGCCCACCGGGCCTTCATCATGGCCGACCACGAGATTACGCCGCGCTGCCTGCCGCGGGAGGTGGGAGGCGACTTCAGCGGCATCCGCAGCCTCAACTTCCAGGTGGGTACCTCGATCGAGGAAGTTGAGCGGCGGCTGATCATGGCCACCTTGGATGCCCACGGTGGCAACAAGCGAAAAACGGCCGACATTTTGGGAGTCAGCCTCAAGACCCTGTACAATCGGCTCAACACCTACCGGGAGCCCTAGCAGCCCGGAAAGGTAGACGCCAAGATTGAGATATGGTTCCCTCTTGAGGAGCCAGGCGGGAGGTTGTATACTCCCCCCTCGTCCGACAACTCATTGCGAGACTTGAATAGGAGATCGTGGCACAAATTCTGCTTCAAAGCGACCCTGTACGCGTGGAACTGAATGCCGCGGACTCGAGGAATCGACAGTGAGGAACGGGACCAAGAATTCGACGCCGCTGCGTGTATCGGCCCTTTATCTTGCGCTGGTACTCGCGCTGCTTTTGTGTGCGTGCAGCACGACTCAGGCGGTCAAGGAACCGGCCGACGATGCGTCCATCACCACGAAGGTGAAGGCCAAGCTGGCAACGGATGGCGATATCAATCCATTCAACATTACCGTGGACACCAGAGACGGCGTCGTGACGCTCCAAGGCCGCGTCAAAAAGGCAGAGACCCGGACGAAGGCCGAGAATTTTGCACGGGAGACCGGCGGCGTCAAGAAGGTTATCAACCTGGTCAAAGTGGGCGACAACCGTTGAACGTCGCCCTGTCGTCTTACTTCAGTTCCATTTAACAAGGGAGAAAACAAAATGAAGAAGCTGTCCATTCACCTTTCGCTTCTGTGTCTGTTGGCCTTGCTGCTTGTCCCGTTCGCCGGTTGCAAGAAGGACGAGGAGCCGGCCGAAGAGACTCCAGCCGCCACGTCGGAGAGCACCACGACGGTTGAGACTTCGAGCTCTACCACGACCAGCATGGACTCCAACGGCACGACGACCTCCGACAGCACGTCGGGTTCGACGATGACCTCGGACGCCACGACCACCACCCCGCCGGCCGGCAAGTAAGTCCGACGGCAACGCAGTCAAGAGTTTTCTGGGGCGCTTGCTGGGTCGAGCGCCCCTTTCTTTTTCCTCTCGGGTAGGAGCCTCTCTACGAGGCAGGCCTGAAAACCTCTTCGAGGAAGCGGCCGGCTTCGGCCCGGAATTCGTTCGTCCACTCGTGGCCCCCCTGGAAGACACAGGGGCGGATGTCGACGCCCTTCTTCCGCAGCAGCTCGACGTCGTGCTCCATCTTGGCCGCGTCGTACCACTCCTCGCTGGAGCCACGGCCCAACAGGACGGGGGGGAAGTGAGTTAGATCTCGGGACTCCAGCTCCGGCGGCACGTCACCGCCCAGCACGACCACTCCCAGACAGGAATAGCCCGAGCCGGCCGCCACCCGGTAGGCCATCGCGGCGCCCTGCGAGAAACCGAGATAGGCGAGCCGCTGCGAGACGGGGAGCTCGCGCCGCACTTCCGCCACCACGCTCGCCGCGTAGCGAATGTTGTCCTCAATGGCGTGCTCCCGCTGCTCGCGAGTCATCCAGCTCGCGATGACCTCGCCTGCCCGATTGTAAAAAGGGTGAAGGGCCTGTACGGCACAGAGCACCCAGCGATTGGCGCCGGGAAGACGGCGAAGCTGTTCCAGATGGAGGTCCGCATTCTCGCCGTAGCCGTGGAATCCCACCACCAGCGGGCAATCCTCCGCGTCGGCCGGGGTCTCCAGCAGATAGCGGCCATGGACGAGGGCGGCGACGGCTCGCTCCTCAGCGTGGCGAGGATGGCGTTCGCTCATGCCCGCCGTCTTTCGGCGCGGAGCCGCAGAGGCGCCGCCAGGTCGCGCACCCGGTCCTCAAGGAGCGCCGGCAGCTCGGGATCGGCGCCTTTTTCCTCGACCAGCCGCACCAGGGCGCTGCCCACCACCACGCCGTCGGCGATCTCCCCCACGGCTTCCACCTGCTCGGGAGTCGAGAGGCCGAAACCTAAGGCAAGGGGCAGACCGAGCCGCTTGCGGAGCTTCTTGACGTCGCGCACCAAATCCGGCGGCAGCGCGGCGCGCTCCCCCGTTACGCCGGTGCGCGAGACGTAGTAAACGAAGCCCGAAGAGGCCGCGGCCACCCTGTTGACGCGCTCCCGGGTGCTGGTGGGGGCCAGCAGGAAGATGGTGTCCACCCCGTGGGCGCGCATCGCGGGGATGAAATCCCGCTCGCCCTCCTCCGGCGGCAGGTCGACGCAGAGCACGCCGTCGACTCCCGAAGCCGCCGCCTGCTCGGCGAAGCGCTCGACGCCACGGGCGTGGATGGGGTTGAAATAGGTGAAGAGAACGATGGGAATGCCCAGCTTGTCGCGGTGCCGGGCGACGAGTTGCAGGATGGCCGACAGCTTGGCGCCGGCAGCCAGGGCGCGGACGGCGGCCCGCTGGTTCACCGGCCCGTCGGCGATAGGGTCCGAGAACGGCACGCCTAGCTCGATGATGTCGGCGCCGCCGGCGGCCAGGGCATCGAGGTGGGCGGCGGTCGCCCCCAGATCGGGATCGCCGGCCATGAGGAAAGGAATGAAGGCTGCCCGCCCGTCACGGGCGCAGCTCTGGAAAACCTCGTCGATGGCGCTCATCGTCCCCTCCGCGCGGCCGCGGCCACGAAAGATTCCACCCTTCCATCCTCTCCATCCTTGCCGCCCCGGCCCGCGTGCTCGCGGTCATAGGCGATGACCGACTCGACGTCCTTGTCACCGCGCCCCGAGAGGTTGACCAGGACGATGCGCTTGCGCGACAGCCGGGGCGCGCGTTTTACCACCTCGGCAATGGCGTGCGCGGACTCCAGGGCAGGGAGAATGCCCTCGGTGCGCGCGAGAAGGTGGAAGGCGGCGATCGCCTCCGCATCGGTGGCGGAGCTGTACTCCACCCGTCCGGCGTCGTGAAGCCAGACGTGCTCGGGTCCGATGGCCGGGTAGTCCAAGCCGGCGGAGACCGAGTGGGTGGTGGAGATCTGCCCCTCTTCGTCCTGCAGCACGAAGGTGCGGGTGCCATGGAGGACGCCCAGGGCTCCCCCCGCGAAACGGGCCGCGTGCTCGCCGCGCCCCGAGCCCCGGCCGCCGGCCTCGACGCCGATCATCCGTACCCGGGTGTCCTGGAGGAAGGCGGTGAACAGGCCGATGGAGTTGCTGCCGCCGCCGACGGAGGCGACGGCGAGGTCCGGCGCCTCGGTGCCCGCCTGGCGCTTGAGCTGGAGACGCGCCTCTTCGCCGATGACCTTGTGGAAATCGCGCACCATGCGGGGGAAAGGATCGGGCCCCAGCACCGAGCCCAGCACGTAGTGGGTGGTGCCGACGTTGGTGACCCAGTCGCGAAGCGCCTCGTTGATGGCGTCCTTGAGCGTGCAGCTTCCGGAGTCGACCGGCACCACCTCGGCACCCAGCAGGCGCATGCGGTCGACGTTCAGCCGCTGGCGGCGCATGTCCTCGCTGCCCATGTAGACCGTGCAGGAGAGGCCCAGGGCGGCGGCGGCCGTGGCGGTGGCGACGCCATGCTGCCCGGCGCCCGTCTCGGCGATCACCCGCTCCTTCTCCATCAGCTTGGTGAGCAGGCACTGGCCGAGGGCGTTGTTGATCTTGTGAGCGCCGGTGTGAAGCAGGTCCTCCCGCTTGAGAAAGATGCGGGCGCCGCCCAATTCCTCCGACAAACGCTCGGCGAAGTAGAGCGGCGTCGGACGGCCGGCGAAGTCGTTGAGCAGAGCCGTCAGCTCGCGCCGGAAGGCGCGAGAGCGTTGCGCCTTGTCGTAGAAGCGGGTCAGCTCGGCCAAAGGCGCCATCAGCGTCTCGGGGACGAAACGGCCGCCGTAGGGGCCGAAGTAACCCTCCGGGTTAGGGAGGGGTTTGGGTCTCGCCATGCCTTACCTCCTGAAAGAGCCGTCGCAGCAGCTCGAGATCCTTGCGTCCTGGCTGCGATTCCACCCGCGAGCAGACGTCGATGGCGTAGGGCCGCACGCTCTCCGCCGCCAGGCGGGCGTTGTCCGGTCCCAGGCCGCCGGCCAGAAAGAGCCGCCGCCCGGCCAAATCCGAAGCGAGCGAAGCGATCCTGCCGTAATCCCAGGTCGCTCCCGTCCCACCGTAGAGCCTTTCATGAGGAGCATCGATCAGGATCCCCCACACGCCATCCCAGGCCGCCAGCTCGGCGGGGCCGGGTAGCCCACGGAAGGCCTTGATCGCCCGCCCGGCGAACGGGGTCACGAAGCCCGGCTCCTCGTCGCCATGAAATTGCAGCAGATCGAGGCCCAGGCTCCCCGCGATCGACTCCACCTCGACGGGGGATGCGTTGACGAACACCCCCACCAGCGACACCCGCCGGGAGCCGCCGCGCACCGCTTGGGCGATCGCGAGCGCCCGTCCGGGCTCAACGTACCTCGGGCTTGCCCGGTAAAAGTTTAACCCCAGGTAGTCGGCACCCAATTCCACCGCCGCCAAGGCGTCAGCGGGATCGGTGATGCCGCAGACCTTGATCTTCGCCAGAAAATCGGCGGCCACGTCAGGCCTCCGGTCCCAGAAGCTCGCGGAGCTTGGCGGCGGGATCGGGCGCCAGGAGGAGCGTCTCGCCAATCAGGAAGGCGTCGAAGCCGCTCTCGCGCAGGAGGAGCACGTCGAGCGCGTCGCGAATGCCGCTCTCCGCGACCTTCACCGCCTCGGCCGGCAGGCCGGCCAGCAGCGAAATGGAATTCTGAAGATCGACGTCGAACGTCCGCAGGTTGCGGTTGTTGATGCCCACGATCTCCCAGGGCTCGCCGCCCAGCTTGGCGACGTCGTCCGCGTCGTGAGTTTCGATCAGGGGGACGAGACCGAGGCCCCGGGCGAGGCCTGCATAGCGCACCATCTCATCGGGCTCGTAGAGGGCGGCGATGAGCAGGATGGCGTCCGCTCCGGCGTCGCGGGCCCAAAGGAGCTGGACCGGATCGACGATGAAGTCCTTGGCGATGGCGGGCAGACCCGAGGCCTGCCGGCAGGCCGCCAGCAACTCGTAGCCGCCGTGGAAAAAATCAGGCTCCACCACCACGGAGAGGGCCGCGGCGCCATGGGCGGCATAGGCCCGCGCCTGGGCGACCGGATCTACCCGGCCGTGCAGGGAACCGAGGCGGGGCGAGCCCATCTTCACTTCGGCGATGATCCGGGGAGGGCCCCGCCGCGCCCGCAAGGCTGCCAGGAATGCGTTGTCGGCCGGCGTGCGCGGAGGCCCTTCGGTCCAACCTGAAGCGTCCACCCTGCCGGTCTCGGCGATGCGCTCGCGCCGGCGCTCGGTGATGCGCAGCAGGATATCGGGTGGGCTCGGCGGGCTCATCCCGCGAAGCTCCGCAGCTCTTCGAGCTTCCCCGCCGCGGCGCCGGAGGCCAGGGTGGCGCGGGCCTTCTCCACACCATCCTCCAGCGTCGCGGCGGCGCCGCCCACGTAGAGGGCGGCGCCGGCGTTGAGAGCGGTGACGTCGAAGAGAGCGCCAGCATCCTCTCCCGCGAAAACGCGGCGCACCGCGGCGGCGTTCTCCTCCGGCGTGCCGCCGGCCAGCTCCTCATGGCCGGCCCGGCGCAGGCCGAAGCGCTCGGGCTCGAGGTCGTAGATCTGCACCTCGCCATTCCGCACCTCGGCTACCCTTGTGCGGCCCGTGGTGGTGATCTCGTCCAGGCCGTCGCCGTGGACCACCATGGCATGCTCGGCTCCCAGGTCGCGCAGCACGTAACCGATGGGCTCCACCAGGCTTTCCATGTAGACGCCCATGAGCTGGCGGCGGGCGCCGGCCGGATTGGTCAACGGCCCCAGGAGGTTGAAAATGGTGCGCATCCCCAGCTCGCGGCGCACCGGCATCACCTCGCGCATGGCGGGATGAAGAAGCGGCGCGAAAAGAAAGGTGATGCCTACGGCGTCCAGGGTGCGGCCGGCGGTCTCGGGATCGATCTCGATTTTCACTCCCAGGGCGGCCAGCACGTCGGCGCTGCCGGAGCGGCTGGAGACGGAGCGATTGCCGTGCTTTGCCACCGCCGCGCCGGCCGCGGCCGCCACCAGGGCCGCAGCGGTCGAGATGTTGAAAGTGCCGCGGCCGTCGCCGCCGGTGCCGCAGGTGTCCACGAGGCCTTGCCGCTGGTGGGGGATGGGAATGGACCGCCGGCGCATGGCCGCGGCGGCGCCGGAGATCTCCGCCACCGCCTCGCCCTTCATCCGCAGGGCGACGAGAAGCGCCGCCTTCATCGTCTCGCTCACCTGGCCGTCCATGAGCTGGCCGAAGAGATCCTCGGTCTCCTCGCGTGTCAGGTGATCGCCGGCGGTGATGCGCATCAAGGCTGCGCGGACGTCAATGGCCATCGTCAGCCTCTCGGCAGAGCGCGAGGAAGTTGGCGAGCAGGCGCGGCCCGGAGCTGGTGAGCACGGACTCGGGATGGAACTGCACCCCCCAGAATGGGAGCTCGCGGTGGCGCATGCCCATGAGGGTGCCGTCGTCCGCCCAGGCCAGGGGCTCGAGCTCCGCCGGCAGGGTGCCCTCCTTCACTTCCAGGCTGTGGTAGCGGGTGGCCTGGAACGGGTTGGGGAGGCCGGCAAAAAGCTCCTGGTCGCCATGGCGCACGGGCGAGGTCTTGCCATGCATGAGCCGCGGCGCACGGTCGACCGTGGCGCCGAAGGCGACGCCCAGCGCCTGGTGACCGAGACAAACCCCCAGGAGGGGGACGCGAGTCCGGCTGCGGAGAAGCTCGAGGCACACTCCCGCATCCTCAGGACGGCCGGGGCCGGGCGACAGGACGATGCCCGCGGGCTTGCGGGCCAGCATCGAGCCGGCGCTCTCGGCGTCGTTGCGCAGCACCTCCACCTCCGCCCCCGCCGCCGCCAGCAACTGCACGAGGTTGTAGGTGAAGGAGTCGTAGTTGTCCACCATCAGGATCACAGGGTTTCCTCCAGCTCTTCGGCCAGCGCCACCGCGGAAAGCAGCGCCGCCGCCTTGTTCTCCGTCTCCTTCGCCTCGGACGCGGGGTCGGAGTCGGCCACGATGCCGGCTCCGGCGGTGACCGACGTCTCATTCTCCTGCACCACCAGGGTGCGGATGGCGATGCAGGTATCCAGGTCTCCCGAGTAGGAGAGGTAACCCACGGCTCCAGCATAGGGGCCGCGAGCTTCCTGTTCCAGCTCGTCGATGATCTCCATGGCCCGAATCTTGGGCGCGCCCGACACGGTGCCGGCCGGGAAACAGGAGAGCAAAGCGTCCAGCCCGTCGCGGCCGGTGGCCAGCTCGGCCTCGACACTCGAAACCAGGTGCATGACGTGGCTGTAGTTCTCGACCTCCATGAACGTCGGCACCCGCACGCTCCCCGGCACCGCCACGTGGCCGAGGTCGTTGCGCCCCAGGTCCACCAGCATCACGTGCTCGGCCCGTTCCTTGGGATCGGCCAGCAGGTCCGCGGCCAGGCTGCGGTCGCCCTCGGCGTCCATGCCGCGGGGCCGGGTGCCGGCAATGGGACGCGTCTCGATATGCCGGCCCTGCTTGCGCACCAGCATCTCGGGCGAGGCGCCCACCAGCGACACCTCGGGAACCTCGAACAGCACCATGTAGGGGCTCGGGTTGACCATGCGCAGGGCGCGGTAGAGGGCGAGAGGCTCGATGCGCCGCGGCACCTTCCAACGGCGGGCGAGCACCACCTGGAAGATGTCGCCGGCGGCGATGTACTCCTTCGCTTTCACCACCGCCTGGCGGAAGCTGGCGTCGTCGAGGCTGGGCGGATCGGTCGCCACCGGCTTGACCGCGTAGCCCGGCATGGCGACGCCGCCGCCGCCGGATTCCTTGGTCAGCAGCCGCGACAGCCGGGCGAGCTGGCGCTCGGCATCCGCCACGTCGAGCTCGCCCTCGATCTCGTTGGCCACGGCGAGCACCCGCTGGCGCGCGTGGTCGAAGACCACGAGGGTGTCGAAGCGGGCGAGGACGGCGACGGGGAGAGCAAAGGGATCGAGCGGGCGGTTCGGCAGATGCTCGACCATGCGGAACAGGTCGTAGCCGAAGTAACCCACCAAGCCGCCGGTGAAAGGAATGGGACCGGGCTCGGCGCTGATCTCCTGGACCACCTCGCGCAGGGCCGCCAGCGGATGGCCGGGCAATTTCTCGCGCTTGCCGCCGCGCTCCACCTCCAGATGATCGGGGTAGAGGCGGTAGATCAACCGTGGCGCGGCACCCAGGAAGCTGAAGCGAGAAACCCGCTCGCCGCCGGTGACGCTCTCGAGCAGGAATCTGTGGGGAGACAGCGAGGACAGCCGGCGGTAGACGGCGAGGGGCGTCAGGCTGTCCGCAAGAAACTCGCGGACGTGCGGAACGGCACGGCGTGGCCGGCGCGAAACGATAGACGATGGCATGGAAATCAATCCTCCAAAAAACAAAAGATGTTCGCGCTTCTCCCTATGAGTGTACCGGACGGACTAAACCGTGGCGCCTAAGCAACTCTTCTCCAATTTCGGATGGATCGATCCCGCTCGCCAGGAGCAACACCAGCAGGTGATAGAGGAGGTCCGCCGCCTCTCCCTTCAACGCTTTGCGGCGCTCCCCACCCTCATCGTCTCCTCGGGCCGCGAGGGAGACGGCGGCGAGGGCCGCCTCGACTCCCTCCTCCCCCACCTTCTGGGCGATGCGCTCGATGCCTTGCGAGAGCAGGCGCGCCGTGTAGCTCGTCTCGGGGTCCGCGCCTTGCCTGGATTCGATCACCGCCGCGAGCCACCCCAGCTCCAGCCGGGCCGGATTGGGCTCGAAGCAGGTGCGGGTGCCGCGATGGCAGGCGGGGCCGGCGGGGAGGACCCGAATCAGCAAAGAATCCGCGTCGCAGTCCGCCGTCACCTCCACCACCTGGAGGACGTTGCCCGAGGTCTCGCCCTTGCGCCACAGAGCCTGGCGGGAGCGGCTCCAGAAGTGAGCCTGGCCGGTGGCGAGCGTGAGCTCGACGGCCTCGCGGTTGGCGAAAGCCTGCATCAGCACGGCACCCGTGTTGACGTCCTGGACGACGACGGGGATCAGGCCGCGGTCGTCGTAGCGCAAGGCGGCGGGATCGACGCTCATTCCCTCTCCTCCCGGACCGGAAAGCCCGCTTCAGCGATGGCCTGCTTTACACCACCCACGGTCCAGCTCCCCTGGTGGAAGATGGACGCGGCGAGGACGGCGGCGGCACCGGCGGCGAGTGCCGCCACCAGGTGCGCCGGCACGCCCGCGCCACCCGAGGCGATCACCGGGACGGGCACGGTTGCCGACACCTGGGCGATGAGGTCGAGGTCGTAACCTCCCTGGGTGCCGTCGCGGTCGATGCTGGTGAGCAGGATCTCGCCGGCGCCGCGTTCGACGCCCTCGCGAATCCACTCCACGGCGTCGCGGCCCGTGGCGTGGCGGCCACCGCGGGTGACCACCTCCCAGCCGGCGCCCTCATTTCGACGAGCGTCCACGGAGAGGACGACGCATTGGCTGCCGAAGCGGCGGGCAAGCTCGTCCAGCAGCTCCGGGTGCTCGACGGCAGCCGAGTTGATCCCCACCTTGTCGGCGCCGGAGCGCAGGAGGCGCCGGGCGTCCGCCGCGCCACGCACGCCGCCACCCACGGTAAGGGGAACGAACACCTGCTCCGCGGTGCGCCGCACCCACTCGACGTCCGTGTCGCGCTCCTCCGGAGCGGCGGAGATGTCGAGGAAAACGATCTCGTCCGCCCCCTGCTGGGCGTAGCGCAGGGCCGCCTCGGCCGGGTCTCCCTGGTCGGTCAGGTTCTGGAACCGCACGCCCTTGACCACCCGGCCGGCGCGCACGTCGAGGCAGGGGATCACCCGCCGGGCGAGGCCGGACGGTCCGCGTTCTTCTAGCCGCATGCCGCCAGCGCCTCCTCGACGGTGAAGGCGCCCTCGTAGAGGGCCCGGCCCACGATCACGCCGCCGACCTCCGGCAAGCTCCGCGCCGATTCGAGATCGGCCAGGGAGTGAACGCCGCCCGAGACGAGCGCCGGAATTCCTGTCGCCCGGCCGACCCGGCGGGCAAGCTCGAGGTTGGGGCCGGTCATCATGCCGTCGCGCTCCACGTCGGTCACCAGGACGGCCGGGCACGGCGTGCCCATGAGCCGGCCGCAGATCTCACCCAGGGACTGAGGCGACCGTTCCTTCCAGCCGGCAATCCGCACCTCGCCGCGCTCGACGTCCAGCGCCGGGACGAGCCGGCCCGGGCGCGCCAGTGCCAGGCGGCGGAAGGCTTCGACGTCGCGGGCCACGAGGGAGCCGATCACCACCCGATCGCAGCCTTGCGTGAGCGCCCAGTCGATGGCCTCGCGGTCCCGCAGGCCGCCGCCGAGCTGGATCTTGATCTCCAGGGCGGTCATCCGCGCGATCAGCTCGCGCTGCGGCGGCTCGCCCAGGGCGGCATCCAGATCCACGACGTGGACGCGGGGAACGCCGGCGCGGGCATAGGTCGCCAGCACGGCGACAGGATCGTCATCGTAGACGGTGGCGCGCGCATCGTCTCCCTGCCGAAGACGAACGGCCCGGCCGTGGCGAAGGTCAATCGCAGGGATCAGCTCCACGGGCCCTCTCCAACCATCTTCAGAAAGTTGGACAGCAGGCGCAGACCTGCCGCGCCGCTGCGCTCCGGATGAAACTGAGTCCCCAGGACCTGCCCTCGCCCGGCCACCGCCGCGAAGACGCGGCCGTGGGTGCAGCGGGCGAGCTGAAGCTCCTCCGGGACGCCGTCCGGGGCGTAGCTGTGGACGAAGTAGACGTAACGTCCCCGGCCGTCGTCTTCGGCAAGGCCCGCGAGAAGTGGGTGATTGGCTGCGTCATGCAAGCGATTCCAACCGATGTGGGGAATGGAGACGGTCGCAGGGAGGCGGGTGACGCGGCCCGGCAGGAGGCCCAGGCCATCCGTGGCGCCGAACTCCTCGCCCGATTCGAAAAGGATCTGAAAGCCGACGCAGATGCCGAGCAGCCAGGCGCCGCGGGCGAGAGCGGCGCGGAGCGCTTCCTCCAAACCGCCCCGGATCGCTTCGCGAGGCGGGGCAAAGGCGCCGACGCCCGGAAGGAAGAGGCAGCGGGCATTCGCCACCCGGTCCGGATCGGCCGTGATCTCGGCCCGTCCGCCGACGTGCTCGATCGCGCGGGCGAGATTGCCGAGATTGCCGACCCCGGCGTCGATGATCAGCGAATCGACGGCGTCAATCATGCCGAAAGCGTCCCTTTGGTACTGGGAATCTCGACCGCACCGGTCCTGAGAGCCACGGCTTGGCGCAACGCAAGCGCCACCGCCTTGAAGGCAGCCTCGGCGGCGTGGTGGCCGTTGCGGGCAGTCAGGATGTCCAGATGAAGCGTGAGCCGGCCGCGGTCCGCGAAGGCCTGAAAGAAGTCGGCGACCAGGGTAAGAGGGAAGTCCGCCGTCACCCAGGAGGCTGCGAGGTCGCGCGGCGCCGAGTAGTGGAACGAGCCACGGCCGGAGAGGTCCACTACCGCCCGCGCCAGAGCCTCGTCCAGCGGAGCATAGGCGTGGGCGAAGCGCACGATTCCCTTGCGCTCTCCCAACGCCGCCGCCAGCGCCTCGCCAAAGGCGATTCCCACGTCCTCGACGGTATGGTGGAGGTCGACCTGCGTGTCGCCCCGAGCCTCCAGGTCCAAAGCGAGGCCGGCGTGAGTAGCCAGAGCGTTCAGCATGTGGCCGAAGAAGCCGTTGGGAACGTCGATCCGCCGCTCGCCGCCTTCAAGCTTCAGCGCCAGGCGGATCTGCGTCTCGCCGGTGGTGCGCTCAATGTGGGCAGTGCGCCCCAGCCCAAACCCCTCATCACCCCGGCCCTCTTCTCCCATCGCCCTCCCCCCAACCGGGAGAAGAGGGAGAGCAGCAACTTGGCCGGTGCGCTCTACTCCGGCGCTCTCCCGCCCGAAGACCCTCACCCCTGGCCCCTCTCCCGCCCCCCCCCACCCCCCACCCCGGGAGAGGGGAACCCGGTTGGGACCGTCTTGCTCGTCTTTGGAGTCCTTGCTGTCCTTTACGTCCTTTCTTTGCCTTTCTCCCTCTTCTCCCGGTCGGGGGGAGGGCGATGGGAGAAGAGGGCCGGGGTGATGAGGGGCTTTGGGCGTGGGAGCCGAAGCAGGGTTGAGCGCCGCCCGCACCGCCCGCAGCGCCGCGCCCGTCCCGACCGACACCCGCAGACAGCCGGCCAGTCCCGGATAGCCGCCCACATCCCGCACCCGGATGCTACGCGCCTCCAGGGTCTCGCGAATCTCCGTCGCCCTCTCCGGCGAGCCGCAGCGGACCAGGAGGAAGTTGGCCTCCGACGGAAAGACCTCCAGCCCGGCTTCGGCCAGCATGGCGGCCCACTGGGCACGGCGCGCGACCAGGATCTCCACACGCTTCCGCGCCTGCGGCTCCGCCTCCAGGGCCACGCGGCCGGCGATCACCCCGGCATGGCCGACGTTGTACGGCAGCTTCACCTTCAGCAGCTCCGAGACCAGCCTTGGATCGGCCAGCAGGTACCCGAGGCGCAGGCCCGCCAAAGACCACGCCTTGGAAAACGTCCGGAAAAGCGCGAGATGGGGATATTTCGCCAAGAGCGGCCGGTAGTCCCAGCGGCAGAACTCGCCGTAGGCGTTGTCGAGCAGAAGAGGCGCATCGAGTCGTTCCAACAGGCGCTCCACCGCTTCCGGGGCTACGGCGTCGCCCGTGGGGTTGTTCGGCGTGCAGAGGATCAGCGGCCGGTGAGGATCGCGCTCGACCTCGGCTTCCAGCTCGTCGATCGGAATGCGCAGATCCGGCCGGGGCGGCAGAAACTGGGGGATTCCGGCCGCTTTGAGCACGAAGCTCCGATAGAGCCCGAAGCTCGGCTCGGCTCCCAGCACTTCACCGCCGGGAGGAACCACCGCCGTCAGCACGACCGACAGCAACTCGTTCGAGCCGTTGCCTACCAACACTCCCTCTTCAGGGTGGCCGTGCAGGCGGCCAAGATCGCGGCGCAGCTCGCCGGCATGGAAATCCGGGTATCGGGCCCAGTCCGCCGCCAGCAGGCGCTCGGCCATCCGCCGTTTGAAGCGCCGCGGCATTTCCCAGGGGACCTCGTTCTGGTCCAGCTTGTGCCGGCTGGGCGTCAAGTCGAGGTGGTACCTCGAAAGCGCCCGCAAATCAGGCCGGACGAAGCCCGCCGGATCGCCGCCTTTCATCCCAGCCTCCGCCGCGCCGACGCCGCGTGGGCGGGAAGGCCCTCGGCGTCCGCCAGCGTCGCCGCCGCCGCCGCGCGGTGGCTGGCTGCCCCGGCCGAATAGCGCAGGGTGTGGCTGCGGCGCAGGAAATCTTCCACTCCCAAGCCCGAGGCAAAGCGGGCGCTGCCGCAGGTGGGGAGAACGTGGCTGGGGCCGGCCACGTAATCGCCGAAGACCTCGGGAGTGCTGCCGCCGAGGAAGATCGCTCCAGCGGCACGGACGTGCAGGGCCAGCACCTCCGCTTCGTGTCCCACGAGCTGCAGGTGCTCGGGAGCGATCGTCTCAACCAGATCGAGCGCCTCCTCCAGGCCCTCGACTACGATGGCAGCGCCAAAATTTGCCAGCGACGCCCGAGCCGTCTCGGCGGTTGAGAGGCCGGCGAGCTGGCGGTCGACCTCGGCCGAGACCCGCTTGGCCAGCCGGGCGTCAGTCGTGATGAGCACCGCCGCAGCCTGCGGGTCATGCTCCGCCTGGGCCAGCAGATCGGCAGCCAGGTCGCCGGGATCGGATCCCGGATCGGCCACGATCACCACCTCGCTGGGACCGGCGATGCCGTCGATCGCCACGTCGCCGGTGACGATCTTCTTGGCCGCCGTGACCCAGGCGTTGCCGGGGCCCACGATCTTGTCCACCCGCCTCACCGTCTCCGTACCGTAGGCGAACGCCGCCACGGCGTGGGCACCACCCATCCCCCAGATCTCGGTGACGCCCAGCCTTGCAAGGGTGAAGCGCAGCGCGGCGCTGGCACGGTAGGAGCCGGGCGGGGTGGCGACGGCGATTTCCCGCACGCCGGCCACCCGGGCGGGCACCACGGTCATCACCGCGGTCGAGGGGTAGCTCGCCCGGCCGCCGGGCACATAGATGCCGACCCGGCGCAGCGGCGTCACCCGCTCTTCCAGCTCGACTCCTTCCTCCTCCAACCGGTATCCGGTGCGGGCCTGAGGCGCGTGGTAGCGCTCGACCGCGACGATGGCTCGCTCAAGGGCTTCAGCAAAGCCGGCGGGCACTTGGGCGGGGTTTGAATCCTCTGGCGAGGCGCTCAGCGCGAGATCGGCAACCGAGTCCGCGTCAGCTCCATCGAACCGCCGAGCGTACTCAAGAAGGGCGCGATCGCCCTTCTTCCGGACCTCGGCGACGATCTTCTCAGCCTTGCGCACGGTCTTGGCGTCCAGTACCGTCTCGCCGCGACGAACGAGGCGATCGACGGCACGGCGGCCGCCCCTGGAGTTGGACTTGACGACTTCGAGAGTACTCACGAGACCACCCCCGCCGCTTCCAAGCGGCCGATCCAATCGTTGAGACGCGCCCGGTGGCGCTGATAGGAGGCGCGGTTCACCACCAGACAGGCGGCCACCTCGGCGACCCTCTCGATCTCCACCAGGTGATTCTCGGCCAGGGTGCGGCCGGTCTGGACGATGTCCAAAGCCAGCTCGGCCAGGTGGAGCGCCGGCGCCAGCTCAATTGAACCCGACAGCGTCATGATCTCCGCTCCCCACGCTCGGCCGGCCACGATACGCCGGGCCGTGTTCGGGTACTTGGTGGCCAGCCGAACCTGGGTCCCGGCGGCGGGGAGAGCCGGCTCGCGACCGATCAGCGACATCCGGGATCGCCCCGCCAGGAGGCGCACCGGCACCAGCAGGTCACCGTCCACCTCCTCCAACACGTCGCTGCCGACGATGCCGCAGTCCGCGATGCCGCGGCCGACGTAAAGAGGAAGGTCCCAATCCTTGAGCGAGAGGATTTCGATCCCCTCGTCCGGCAGCCGCCAGATCAGGCTGCGGCCGTTGGCTCCGGCACCGTCGAGCGCGATACCCGCAGCGCGGAAGGCGGCGATGGCAGCCTCCAGATTCCGTCCCTTGGGGAGCGCCAGACGAATCACGGCCGTGTGTCCCCCGCCTTCACTTCGAGCAGCCGCTCCAGGCTGATGGCGAAACCCACGGCCGGCACCTCCGCCCCCAGCGAGCGGAAAAGCCTGTCATAGCGCCCGCCGCCGCCCACCGGCAGGGCGGCGGGCCCAGCGTAGGCGTGGAACACGACGCCGTCGTAGTAGGGGCGCTCCTCTTCGGCTACCGAGAGCCGCGGATCCAGACTGTTGCAGGCGAACTCGGCGAGATCGATCGTCAACTGCGCCTGTGAAAAGGTCGCGGCGAGCTCGTCGCGGAGCATCAGAAGGCCTTGAAGACGACCTGCAGCCTCCGGTCCCAAATCCTCCGGCCGGTCGGGCAGTCCGTTCTCCACCACCGACAGAAGGGTGGGGCAGGCGCGGCGGACCTCACTGCGCTCACGCCGCGCCACGGCCGCCGCCAGCGCCGCGGGGTCGGCGGTATCCGCAGTCAACAGCAGCCGGTCGAGGGCACCGGCGAAGCCGAGCACCACCTGGAGGGCGCCACCACCGGCGGTCGTAGCCAGCTGCAAAAAGAGGCGCAGCACCTCCCGTTCCGCCGCCTCGCCGGACAGGCCCAGCAGCTCGGCACCGAGTTGGTAGAACTCCCGCGCCCGGCCCGCGCGTTCCTCCTGGTAGCGAACCACGTCACCGCGGTAATAGAGGCGCAGGGGGAGCGAGAGGGAGGCGAGGCGGGGCGCCAGCAGCCGTGCCAGCATGGGAGTGAAGTCGGCGCGCAGGGCGAGCAACTCGCCATCGCGATCGATGAAGCGGTACAGCTCGCCCCGCGAGGCGGGCGTCAGCAGGGAATCGTAGGGCTCGAGGTAATCGAGGATCGGGAGAATGACCTCCGCGTAGCCGGCCTCACGGAGATGCGCCACCAAGCGGTCCTCCGCGTCGCGGCGGCGGCGAGCGCTCTCGAACAGCAGAGCGGCGACGCCGGTGGGCAACGCCGCGGAGACTCTCATGCCGCCTCCAGACCGGTCGCCCGGCGGGCGAGCTCCAGGGGCAGGTCCTGGCCGGTCATCAGGCGGAACTGCCCGCGGGCCTGGTCGATCAAGACCTCCCGCCCGTCGATGGCCACCGCGCCCCCCGCCGCCGCCAGGTCGAGGAGACGGGTCGGCCGGTCGAGCAGGTAAACGAGATCGACTACCGTTGCACCGGGCTTCAGCCGGTCCACGTCGAAGGCCAGAGGATCGCTCGCACCGCGGCCCAGGGAGGTGGCGTTCACCAGCAGGCCGAACTGCCCGGGATCGAGCTCGGCGAGAGGGAGGAACGGTATCTTCAGGCGGTCGCCGGCGGCACGGCCGCGTTCGGGATCGCGGTTGAAGATCGTCACTTGCGCTCCCGCTTTCTTCAAACCCTCCGCCGCTGATCGCCCCGCGCCACCGGCCCCCACCACGGCGGCCTCAAGGCCGTCGAGAAGGATGTTGCGGTCGCGCAGGGGAAGGACGACGCCGTCCGGGTCGGTGGCTTCGGCTTCCCAAACGCCCTGGTTGCATACCAGCGTGTTGGCGGCCCCGATCAGTCCTGCCAGGGGACTCTCAGCTCCGGCCACGGCAAGGGCCGCCTCCTTGAAGGGTGTCGTCACCGACAGGCCACGGAGGGGGAATCCCAGCGTCTCCAGAAAACCGCTCTCCACCACCTCCAGCCAAAAATCGCCAAAGGAATCGGTGTCAAAGGCGAGATAGAGGGCCGGAATCCCCAGGGCGCGGTAGGCGCTGTTGTGGATGCGGGGGGAGAGGGATTGGGCGACGGGATGGCCGACGATGCCGAACAACGCCTCGACCGGCGGCAGCTCCGGCAGGCCGTAGTCCGTGCGCAGGCGCTCGATCGAGAGCTGGCCCGGCGCGCCCGCGACCTCCCCCAGGGCGCCGTAGATTACCGGCGCGCCCAGCCGGGGCGCCACGAATCGAGTCCAGGCACCCGTGGCACCGGTAGCGAAAGCGATGACGTCGCGGCGCCCCAGCCCCTGGAGAAACTGCAAGGCCGGCAGCTCCTCACCCGACTGGGCGGCCGTGGGCACCAGCTTGTAGAGCAACGCGGGAGTGCTCGCCATGCGCTCGAAGGTGGCCTTGAGCGCGTCCAGATCGGCCGCCGGGCCGTGCCAGGAGAGTACCCGGCGCTCCGCAGGCACCGCCGCAAGCACCTCCGGCGACAAGTCGCGAGCCGCCTCGAGATCCACCAGGTCGTAGCGGGCCGCGGCCTCGATCAGGCGCCGTTTGCGACGTTCGGGAGAGCCTTCAAAGTTGCCGCCTTCAGCGCGGCTGCGCAAGGTATAGAGCAGCTTGCCGGGGAAGACGCGGAGGCCGGCGGGATCGAGATCCCCAACCAGATCACCCCGCACCTCCAGCCATTCGACTCCCTCGAGGCTGGAGGCGGTGAGGCTCGCGAGCCCCCCGTCCGGCAGGGTCGTGACCGTCGCGACCAGCGTGGCGCGGGGCGCTTGGTGGGTTGCGGCTTGCGAGGTCCCCAAACAAAACCTCCTTCCGGACCCGGAAGGAGGTTGACGCTTGTCGTCTGATGGTCTCGCGTCCCGGGTCCATGCGACCGGGACGGTGCCCGGCTCAGCTCACGGAGTGATGATGATGCGTACGCCAAGCCCCGGGGGACGAGATCGCGGGCTGGAGTTGGGCGTTGTCGCGCATCGTCAGGTTTCCGTTCGCAGGCAGCTTACCGCAGGACCACGGCAAGCTGTCAAGGGCGGAAAGGATTACTATGACCCTCCCATGGAAACGCTGATCGCCGATCTCGTCCGCTACGGTCTGCTGATCGTCTTCGCCAACGTCTTTCTGGAGCAGATCGGCGCGCCTATTCCGGCCTTGCCGACGCTCATCGTGGCCGGCGCCCTCGCAGCCCAGGGCAAGATGGACCTGCCCTCTCTCCTGGGAGTGGCACTGCTGGCCTCCGTCTCAGCCGACACGATGTGGTTCCTGCTCGGTCGCTGGCAGGGGCACCGCGTGCTGAAAACTCTCTGCCGGCTCTCCCTCTCCCCGGACACCTGCGTGCGTGGCACTGAGGACATGTTCGAGCGCGCCGGCATGCCGTCTCTGCTCTACGCCAAGTTCATTCCCGGTTACAGTACGGTGGCACCGCCTCTTGCCGGAGCCATGGGCCAAAGTCTCGGCGCCTTTCTTCTCTGGGACGGCTTCGGTAGCCTGCTCTGGCTGGGCTCCGGCGTGCTGCTGGGGGGCATCTTCCATCGCGCCATCGACCGCGTTGTCGACTACCTGGAGACCCTGGGCTTCTGGGCGCTGGTGGTGCTGGCCGTGGGGCTGCTGCTGGTGATCGCCGTCAAGTGGTGGCAACGCAAGCGCTTCAGCAGGCTTCTTTATCTGGCGCGCATCTCGGTGGCCGACCTCAAAAGGATGATGGACGCCGGCGAGGCGCCGACGATCGTCGACGTGCGCAACCATTCTGCCCATCTTCATGATCCGCGGCGCATTCCCGGCGCCTTGCGCGTCACCTTCGACGAAATCGATGAGAAACTGGCCGGGCTGCCGCGGGACCGCGACGTCATCCTCTACTGTACGTGACCGAACGAAGCCTCCGCGGCCCGTGTGGCTCGCGCCCTGATGGATCGAGGCTTCACCCGCGTCCGCCCCTTGGAGGGAGGACTTGACGCGTGGACGGAGTACGGACAATTGGTGGAAGACGAGACGATCATCGCCATCGGACGGCGATAGATCCTGCAAGGAGTTGATCGTGCGACATCAGACCCTCGCCCGCGTCGTCAACCTGATCTCCGACGAGGATCAGCACATTCTCAACCTGGCTGTGGACGATGCCCGGCGGCTTCTTTTGTCGGACGATCCGGCGGACGTTCTCCAGATCCAGGGCTCTTTCGCTTTGATCGCTCGTGAGGGACAGAAGGTCTGTCTCGCCCGCAGCCTCGACCGGCCGCTACGCTACTTCCTGGCGAAGGAGAAAGACGGCCCAATGCTGGTGGTGGCGGACCGCATCGACGCCATCCGCGATGCGCTGGAGCGCGAGGGGCACGGCGACCAGTTCCATCCGTCCTATACCCGTATGGTCCCCGCCCATCACGTTACCGAGATCCAGCTCGTGGGCTGCCCCGACCCCAACCCGGCGTACCGCCGGTTTTTCGATCCGCCACGGGGCGTCCTGTCCCCGGATCTCGAGACGATCGGCGAGTCCTACGTCCACGCCCTCTGCAAAGAGATTCGCCTGTGGCTCGCCGCCGTGCCCAAGAAAGAACCTGTTGGCGTTCTCTTCTCGGGAGGAGTCGACAGCGGCGCGCTACTCGTCTGCCTCTATCACGAGCTTCTGGCTTCGGGTCAGAGCCCGGCTCGTCTCAAGGCGTTCACGCTGGCCGTGGACGGCGGCGGCGCCGACCAAGAACAGGCCCGGGAGTTTCTCCGGCGCACCGGCCTGCAGATCTTCGGCGAGACCATTGAGGTCGAAAGCTCGCAGCTCGATCCCTTCGCAGCCGTGGAAGCCATCGAAGACTACAAGCCCCTGGACGTGGAATGCGCGGCCATGAGCCTCGCCCTGCTCGGAGGCATTCGCGAGCGCTACCCGGACTGGCGATACCTCGCCGACGGCGACGGCGGCGACGAGAACCTCAAGGACTATCCCATCGAGGAGAACCCGGAGCTCACCATCCGCAGCGTCGTCAACAACCGCATGCTCTACCAGGAGGGATGGGGAGTCGAGGCCATCAAACACTCGCTGACCTATAGCGGGGGGTTGAGCCGAGGGTGCGTCCGTGGATATGCCCCCGCTCGGCGCCACGGCTTCTCGTTGTTCAGCCCCAATAATCACCCGCGAGTCGTCGCCGTGGCCGAAGCCATTCCCTTCGCCGAGTTGGCCCACGGCTCCCATGAGAGCCTTTATCAACTCAAGGGCGAGGTGCTGAGAAGAGGAATCCGGAAAGTGACCGGCCTTGAGCTGCCGATCTTTCCCAAGCGGCGATTCCAGCACGGAGCCTTGGCTCAGGAGACTTTCCACAGCAGGTTCGACGTCAACCCAGCCGCCTATCGGAGCCATCTGCTGAACCTCTACCACCGGGCGTAGCTGTGGCGGTCGCCGCGCAGTCGCAGTGGATCCGCTCGCTACGGGCTCCGAAGCGGCCGGTCGATCCCCGGGACCCGCTGGGACACGTCTGGGAGGAGGAGCGCGAGCCGGACGGCTCCCTGATCCCGACTCTCACCGTCTTCCTGGCCGGGGCCGAATGTCCCTTCACCTGCGTCTTCTGCGATCTCTGGCGGGAGACCCTGGATCACGCCACGCCGCCAGGATCGCTCCCTATACAGATAAGGAAAGCATTGAGCGCAGCGGGACCGCTGCCCGAACACGTGGCCTTGAAGCTCTACAACGCAAGCAACTTCTTCGATCTCAGAGCTGTACCCCTGGTTGACGAGGCGGAGATACTGGACCTCGTCACGCAATTCTCGCGGGTCACCGTCGAATGCCATCCCCGGCTCGTCGGCGACCGCTGCCTGCGCTTTGCCGAGCACCTCTCCGGCGCCCTCGAAGTGGCCATGGGATTGGAGACGATCCATCCTGAGGGTCTCGCCCGGCTCAACAAGGAGATGACTCTGGCGGACTTCGACCGCGCCGCCGCGACTCTGCGCACAGCCGGAATCGGGTTGCGCGCCTTCGTGCTTCTGGCGCCGCCCTTCACGCCGCCAGGCGAGGCGGTCGATTGGGCCGTGCGCTCCGCCGAGCACGCCTTCGCGCAGGGAGCAGAGCGAGTCACGCTGATTCCGGTTCGCAGCGGGAATGGCGCGCTGGAGGCCCTCCAGAACGCGGGAGACTTCACGCCGCCAACCTTCGATCAACTCGAATTAGCTTTGGAGCGCTGCCTCGCTCTAGATCAAGGAATCGTCACTGCCGACCTTTGGGACCTACGACGCTTCGCGATCTGCCCAGAATGCGCCGACGCCCGCCTCACGCGTCTGGCCGGCATGAATCGTTCGGGCCGAGTCGAACGCAAGGTCTCCTGCGTCTGCAACCAGGGATAATGATGAAGATCGCAATCGTGGGCTCCGGCTTCGCGGGCTCCATCCTCGCCCGCGTTCTCGCGATTCAGGGGCACAGGGTGGTCCTGCTCGACCGCCAACGGCACCCCCGCTTCGCCCTCGGCGAGTCCTCCACTCCGCTCGCCGCGATCTGCCTGGAACGGCTCGCTGCGCGGTACGGGCTCACCGACCTCCACGCTCTCGCCGCCTGGGGGCGCTGGGGAAATACGCTCCCTAATCTTCGGCGTGGCCTCAAGAGGGGGTTCACCTTTTACGGGCATACGCCGGACCGTCCTTATGCCAATGGTCCGGCCAACGAGCGCCGGCTCTTGGTTGCCGCCAGCCCGGACGACGCCATCGCTGATTGCCACTGGCTGCGGGAGGACGTGGATCACCATCTCGTCCTGGAGGCTGGCCGCGCCGGCGTCGAGGTCTTGGAAGAAGTGGACCTGCACGGCGTGGAAGCTAGCGACGGCTGGCACCTCACCGGAACGCATCACGGGCAAGCCGTCCGCTTCGAGGCCGACCTCCTGATCGACGCCTCCGGCTCGGGTGGATTCCTGGCCCGGCACCTCCCCATCGAACGGGTCGAGACCGAGCCACACACCACCCTGGTCTTCGGACACTTTGAGGGGATCGCCGACTTCGCCGAAGTCGTAGGCGGCGCGGCGCTGCCCAAAGGTCCCTATCCCGACAAGCAGGCCGCCATCCATCACATCCTGGAGGAGGGATGGATGTACGTCCTCCCTTTCGACCATGGCACGGTGAGCGCCGGCTTCGTGATCTCCCAAGAGAAGGCTCGGCAGGAATTGTTGGCCATGCCACCAGAGCGGGCCTGGGGACAGCTCCTCGACCGCTACCCGACGCTACGCGATCAGTTCGCTCCGGCCACTCCAACGCGGCCAATCGGAAAGATCCCACGACTCCAGCATCGCCTCGCACAGGCCTCAGGGAATGGCTGGGCGCTCCTTCCCCATGCCTACTGCTTCCTCAGTCCCCTGTTTTCGACCGGCATCGCCTGGAGTCTGCTTGCCGTCGAGCGGCTGGCCCTTCTTCTGGAACAGGGTTCTCCAGATCTCCAGCGCTACGGCGATCTCCTGAACTTGGAGGCGGACCACGTCCAGAAGCTCGTCGCCGGGGCCTATGCCACGATGGGAGATTTCGACCGCTTCGCCGCTGGCTCCCTCCTCTACTTCGCCGCCGCCAGCTTCGCCGAGGCCAGCCAGCGCCTCCTTCCTGGACCCGCGGACGGCTGGGCTTGGAGCGGCTTCCTGGGCAGCACCGATCCGGTAGTGCGGGAAATGCTCGATCGCGTCCTCACCGCCCTCCCGGGGCCGGGCTTCGAGGGGAAGGTCCGGCAGATCATCGCGCCGCGAAATCTGGCGGGCCTGGCAGATCCAACGCGGAACCGACTCTATCCGGTGGACTTGGAGCCGTTGATCGCAGGAGCCGGATTGCTGGGCCTGACGCCGGAGGAGATCCGGCGGGAGATCCCCCGGCTGCGGGGAGCCGCCGGGTGAGCCACCCTACCTCCAAAGTATATGAACTTATGATTCTTCCATATGAAATGGTGGCAGGAGGACGAGCTTCGAGCCTCGTATCATATGCCAGAACCAAAATCTCATATGGATTTGACTGGTGGGCTATGAAAATCTGAATCTTTCATCTACCGAGGTCTCCCAAAAGGCGGGGAACGCTCCAAAAGAGGTGGGTTGAGCGTCCACGAGAGCCTCTGAGAGGCAAGTTCATATACTGGCGCTAACAGTTCATATACTTTTGGCGTCGAGGAGAAAAGCCACTCCCCGCTCCACCGCCCCCCGCACCGCCCGGATATCGCCATCCAGCGTTCGATCCTTGAGCATCGTTGAAACCAGCTTCCGCACTTGGAGATAAGCCGCGCGCGTCCCTTCGCCCAGATGCGAAGCGATCTCGGCACGCTTCTCGGGGACGGTCCGCTCCGCGAAGTCCGCCGCCTCGCGGCCGGCTTCCTTCCAGTCGGAAGGCGCGTCGGGACGGCTGTAAACAGGATCGATGTTCATTGCGACCCGCCACTCGACCGCCTGCGCTCCCACGATGAGCTCGATGGCCAGCACGGCCTGGGCGTTGCGCAGCACCGTCCGCAGCTTGCGGGCGGCGATGGTGGCCATGGCGTTGTGGTCCTCAGAGTTGGCGGAGGTGGGGATGGAGTCCACCGAGGCGGGGTGGCATAGGACCTTGTTCTCGGAGACGATGCCGGCCGCACAGTACTGTACGATCATCAGCCCCGAGTTGATGCCGCGATGCGGGATGAGATTGCCTGGCAGGTTGCGATTGTGGTGGGCGTCGAGCAGCATCTGGGTGCGCCGCTCGGAGATGTCCGCCAGCTCGGCCAGCGCGATGGCCAGGAAGTCCGCCGCCATCCCCACGGGCTCGCCGTGGAAGTTCCCCGCCGAGAAGGAGATCCGCTGCCGGCCGTCGTATCCCTCCGGCCAGTTGGCGGCGAACTCATGGTCGAAAGGCGGCTGCGAGCCGCTCCCCGGAAAGAAAAGGGGATTGTCGGTGGCGGCGTTGATCTCGGCCTCTGCCACGCGGCGGGCATAGCTGATGGTATCCCGGGCCGCGCCGTGAACCGCCGGCGCGCAGCGCAGGGAGTAGGCATCCTGCACGGCACCGGCCTTTTCGATCAGCCGGCTGCCCCTGAGGTGCGCCCGGATGTTGGCGGCGCAAGCGATCTGGCCGGGGTGACCGCGCGCCTCGTGAATCCGGGGGTCGAAGGCGCGGGCACAGCCACAGACGGCCTCCAGGCTGAGAGCCGTCGCGGCGTCAGCGACCTGGGCCAGCGCTTCGGCATCGTGAACCGCCAGCGCGAGCAGAGCCGCTGAAAACGTTGCACCGTTGGTGAGGGCCAGGCCTTCCTTGAAGCTGAGAGCCGGAATCTCCACCGCCAGATCCGAGGTCAGTGCACTGGCTGGCTGGAGCGTCCGCGGCCGCGCGAAAGTGAGATCCTCCGCTTCGCGGACGACGTAGTAACGGCCTTCGCCCAAAAGCACGGCGAAGAGATGGGAAAGGGGAGCCAGGTCGCCGCTCGACCCCACGGAGCCGCGAATTGGTACGAGAGGGATGACGCCCCGGTTCAACATAGCCTCCACCATCGCCACCAGGACCGGGCGCAGGCCGGAGCACCCCTTGAGGAAGGCGTTCAAGCGGATGGCGAGGGTCGCGCGCACGACGTCCGGCTCGAAATAGTTGGCCGGATTGTCCGCGTCCGCCGTCTCACCGGTTCCAACCGAATGAGAGAGAAGGATGTTGCGCTGCAGCTCTTCCAGACGATGTGGCGCGATGGGGACGTTCTTGAACTCGCCGAAGCCGGTGGTTACCCCGTATTCCAGGACCGGTAGGCCGGCCGCTCCCTTGGCGAACTCCTCTTTGTAGTTGGTGGCAAGCGATTCGATCTCGGCCCGGCTCGCTTCGACCCGTGCCGCCGCCTCCGGGTGGACCTCCACCCGAACGCGAGGATCGCGGGCGATGCGGGCGAGATCGGAAAGCGTGAGGGAGCCGCCGTCGAGGACGACGGCGGCGGGAGAATGGCCGTGCTCACTCATCTAATCCGCTCTGGACTCCTGGGGCTCGATGAGCCCGAGCATATCGCGAACGGCCGCGACGAGACCGGCGCGGGGCACCTCGCGCTGACCCGGACGCTCCTCCAACCATTCTTGCCGGTTGGCCAGGGCCTCCGCCCGCTGGCGGCCCGCATCCATGTCCTTCAGGGTCACAATCCCCTTCTCTTTCTCGTTCGAGCCATAGAGAAGGGCGATCGGGATACCCCAATGGTCGGCGTATTTGAGCTGCTTGCCCGGTCCACGGGCACCTCCCAGGTAAAGCTCGGTAGGGATTCCCGCCCGACGCAGCTCCCAGGTCATGGTGACGTAGTCATCGGCGAGTCCGGGATCCATATTGGTGATGAGCACTTTCGCCGTGGATTTCTGCAGGCCGGCCCGCTTGAGGTGGATCAGCGCCGCCAGCAGGCGGTCGACGCCCATCGAAGCGCCCGTGGCCGGTACCTTCTCCCCCAGGAAGCGCATTACCAGATCATCGTACCGGCCGCCGCCGAAGACGGAGCCGAACTCGGGCGCGTCGAGCAGCATCGCCTCGAAGACGGGGCCGGTGTAGTAGGCAAGGCCCCGCGCGATCGACAGGTCCAGCGACACGCGGTCGTCCTCGTAGCCCAGGGAGTAGAGGTGATTGGAGATCTTTTCCACCACTGCGACCTCGGCATCAGCTCCCTCGACGCCAGCGAAGAGCTCGCGGAGCTGGGCGACCACCTCCCGCCGATCGTCGGAGCGGATCTTCAGGAAGCGCTCGATCTTGCCCACCTGCTCGGAGGCCAGGCCGACTCCCGCGATCGGATCGCCAGAAGTGTCGACGTAACCTGTGGTGAGCTCGAGCCGGACCTTTTCCGGCCCGACCTTGTCCAGCTTGTCGAGCACGCGGAAGACGTCGGCCCCGAGGTCCGCCGGAATCCCCGCAAAGGCCAGCAGGGTGTTGAGAATGCCGCGGGAGGAGTAGCGGACCCGGTACTCTCCCACGCGGAGAGCCGAAAGGGTATCGCACATGCCGGCGACGATCTCAGTGTCCGCAATCTCGGACTCGACGCCCACGGAGTCGAGATCGAACTGGGTGAACTCGCGGAATCGGCCGGCCCCCGGCTTGTCGGCGCGCCAGACCTGCGACACCTGATAGCGGCGGAACGGCCGCGGCAGGTCGCGGTACTGGGCTATCACGCGCGCCAGGGGCACGGTGAGGTCGAAACGCAGACCGAGCAGCTCTTTTTCCGGGTTCTGGACGGTGAAGATCGACTGCTGTGCCTCGGAACCGGCAGCGGAGCCCCGCAGCACGTCCAGAAATTCGATGGCAGGCGTTCCGAGAGGTACGAAGCCGTACAGCTCGTAAACGTCGCGGATGGTGTTGATCATCCACTGCCGTGCCAGCATCTGGTCGGGCAGCAGGTCGCGCAAGCCCCGCGACAGGCGGGGCTCGACAGTGTCTGCCATGGGAAGAAGCCCTCCAAGGGAGCGTTGGTTCGTCCGAATGAGGGGAAATGGTACCGGCGATGGGATTTGAACCCATGACCTCCTGATCCACAGTCAGGCGCTCTACCCCTGAGCTACACCGGCTCGGACGGAGAATCCTACGTACGGGGGCACTACTTGTCAAAGGGCTGGGAGGTCGTAGGGTGATGCTCGGAGTCGGGGTGAAGAGGATCTCGACGTAGCTACAAGCCCAGGCCAAGTTGGATTCGGATCGCCTGCTCGATCCTCTCCAAATCGGTCAGCGACAAGCCGCCCATCTTCTCTCGGAGGCGGCTCTTGCTGACGGTGGCCAACTGGTCGGCCATCGCTTTCCTCTGCTCCCCTTGGAGCGTGACCAAGGCTTCGCTCGGGTATACACGGGCAACGTTGCTCGTCAAGGGAATCACCTGGACTCGGTTCAGGAACTGATTGGAAGAGTCGTTGCTGACGATGACGGCAGGGCGTCGTTTCTGAATTTCGCCGCCGATCGACGGTTCAAAATCGACCCACCAGACCTCACCGCGCTTCATCGGCCACGTCCCGGAGCGTAGCTTCTGCCCATTCGTGCGCCTCCGCCTCGCGGGACTCGTCCGCAGCCATGTCCTGATAGGCTGCAGCGAGGTCTTGAACGGCGACATGGGGCCGCACCAGGGTCTCGATGAACTGGCTGATCTTCTGCCGCCCAATCACGCGATGAAGCCCGTAGTAGACCTTCTCGTCCATGGTGATGGTGAGTTTCTTGTGCATTGTTGAGCTCCTACGTATCTCACACGTATATTAGAGTCCTTCGCCCGCGGTGTCAAAGAGAAGCTTTCGGGGTGACCGGCTCAGCTAGTCCCTTGATGGATCTGCGTGCGTTACGGGAGGCAGTTGGCCTTACCCAGGGCGAGCTGGCGGAACGGGTCGAGATCACCCAGTCTCAGTTATCGAAGATGGAACGCCGCGAGGATCACCGGATCTCGACGCTTCGCCGGTACGTCCAAGCGCTCGGCGGCAGCCTGGAGATCTGCGCGGTCATCAACGGCCGCCGGATCAAGCTCGCGGAAGGGTGAGTCGGTCCGACTCAGACCGCGACGAGCAGGTTCGAGGCAAACCACCCGCGGGAGTCCGTCCAGGTCCGCCGCAGCTCGAAACCGGTGTCGGCGGCCAAGGCTACGACCTGGTCGCCACGGAACTTGTAGGAGCTCTCGGTGTGGATCGTCTCTCCGGCGGCGAAGGGAATTTCGATCCCCAAGGCGCCTATCGATACCGTCTGAGCCTGACGGCTTTCGAGGTGCATTTCGATCCGCCCTACCTCCCGGTTGTAGATGGCGTGGTGGCGGAAGGCGGTGATGTCGAAGCCTCCCTCCAACTCACGGTTGATCCTCACCAGCAGGTTGAGGTCAAACGCCGCCGTCACGCCCAGAGGATCGTCGTAGGCGGGAATCAGCACTGTCTCCGGCTTCTGAAGGTCGACGCCGAGGAGAAAACCTTCGCCGGGATTGAGGAGCTTCCGCACCTCGCGCAGGAAGGCCAGACGTTCCTCCGGGTCCATGTTCCCCAAGGTGGAGCCCAGGAAGAGGACGAGTGGGCAGCCGGGGGCGACCCGCTCCCTCCGGATCCGGCGCAGCGCCGCGTGGTACTCCCCGATATAGGCCGTGATGCGGAGGTCCGGATAGGAGAGGAGCAGAGACCGGCTGCTGATCTCGACAGCCGACTCGGAGATGTCCACCGGCACGTATTCGAGACTCTCCTGGCGAGCCAGCAGGGCCTCGATCAACAGCCGTGTCTTCTGCCCGTCGCCACTCCCAAGCTCTACGAGCCAGAGCGGTCCACCAAGCGTCGCGGCGATATCGCCGGCGTGCTGGCGCAGGATCTCCGCCTCGCAGCGGGTAGGGTAATACTCGGGCAGAGCGGTGATGGCCTCAAAGAGGCGCGAGCCCAACTCATCGTAGAGATACTTGGGGTACAGAACCTTCGGAGTAGAACTGAGACCGCGGCGTACGTCTTCGGCAAAGGTGGCCTGGGCTCCCTCTACCCCCACCCGCCTCACCGAGAGGCGCTCTTCCAGCGGGGCGGTAGAAGTCCTCTCCAGGGTAAGCCGGGTTCCTGGCACGGCCGGCACTGTAGCACAATCAAAAACCAGGGCCTCACCTTTGGATCTCAGGGCCCGTGGTAGCATCCCGGCCCGGATTCGAACCCCCCTTTCTGGAGTAGGCCGGGAGGAAACGCAGGCATGAGTGACGAGCGCGAAACCCTGGAGATGGACGTTCTCTTCGTGGGCGCCGGACCGGCGAGCTTGGCGGGGGCACTTCACCTCGCACGCCTGGCCAAGGCGGCCGGAATGGAATTGTCCATCGGCGTCCTGGAAAAAGGCCGCGAGATCACCAGCCACGCTCTCTCGGGTGCCGTCGTCGACCCCAAGGCGCTCAAGGAGCTGCTGCCGGACGAGTGGCGGGACGCTCCCTTCGAAGGGAAAATCGAGCACGAGAAGTTCCTCTTCCTCACCGAAGGAAAATCTCTCTCCCTTCCCATTCCACCGCCCCTGGAAAACGAAGGGAGCTACGTCTCCTCGCTCGGCAAGCTGCTCAAGTGGCTGGCGCCGAAGGTCGAGGCCGCCGGGGTGGACATCTTCTTCGAGTTTCCCGCCGTTCGAGCGCTGGTGGAGAACGGCCGGGTCGTTGGCGTGCGCACCGGCGACAAGGGGATCTCCCGGCAAGGCGAGAAGAAGGCCAACTACGAGCCGGGCGTCGACATCCGCGCCCAGGTGACCGTCCTCGGCGAGGGCCCCCGCGGCACCCTGGTCAAGCAGCTCGACGACCAACTCAACCTCTGGCAGGGAAAGAACCCCCAGATCTACGCCCTCGGCCTCAAAGAGGTTTGGGAGATCCCTCCGGGCCGCCTGGAACCTGGCCAAGTTATCCACACCCTCGGCTGGCCCCTGGGCTTCGATACGTTCGGAGGCGGCTTCGTCTACGGCATGCAGAACGATCAGACCATCGCCGGCCTGGTGGTGGGCCTCGACTACAAGAACCCCCTCCTCGATCCTCACCAGGAGCTCCAGCGTTTCAAGACGCATCCGGCCATCGCCCCGCTTCTGGACGGCGGAAAAATGACGTTCTACGGCGCCAAGGCCATTCCGGAGGGCGGTTGGTGGTCGATGCCCCGTCTCTCAGGCGACGGCTTCCTGCTGGTGGGGGACTCGGCCGGCATGCTCAACAGCCAGCGCCTCAAGGGGATTCACCTGGGCATGAAATCCGGCATGCTCGCCGCCGAGACGATCTTCGAAGCCCTTAAGGCCGGAGGCGCCACGGCGGAGCGGCTCGCCGCCTATCAGGGCAAGGTCGATACGAGCTGGATCAAGGAGGAGCTCTGGGAGGTGCGCAACTTCCACCAGGCCTTCGATCACGGCGTGCTGGCCGGCATGCTCCAAGCCGGCGCCGGCCTGATGACGGGCGGCCGCGGGTGGGGAGTCTTCGACCGCCTTCCCACCACGGCCGGTCACGAGCGGATGATCCCGCTCAACACTCCCGCCGGTCAGAGACTGAAAGCCCCCGAGCCGGTCAAGATCGACGGCAAGCTCACCTTCGACAAGCTGGCCGACGTCTACAACTCGGGGACTGCCCACGACGAGGATCAGCCGCTCCACCTATGGGTGGCGGACACCGACATCTGCATCTATCAGTGCGCTGTCGAGTACGCGAATCCCTGCCAGCGGTTCTGTCCAGCCGCCGTCTACGAGATGGTCCCGGACCCCGCCTCCCCGACCGGCGAGCGGCTGCAGATCAATGCCAGCAACTGCGTCCACTGCAAGACCTGCGACATCATGGACCCCTACCAGATCATCACCTGGGTGCCCCCCGAAGGGGGCGATGGTCCGAACTACAGCAAAATGTAAGGCCTACACCTTCGGGCCGATCGTGCAGTCGCCGCTGCCGGTCTCGACGTGAATCGCGGTCCGGCCGTCTCCGCGCTTCGCGCCCACGACCTTGCGGCCCGCCTTGCGCAGGGTGGCGTCGCCATAGTTGACGACGAGGCTGCCGCTGCCCTGGTCCGAGTCGATGTTGAACGAGGCGTCAGGCCCTGCTTTGATGACGATGTCGCCGCTGCCCGTCTCCGCCTTGATACTCTTCGCCTTGGCGAGCGAGCTCTGAACGGTCACGTCGCCCGAGCCGGTTTCCGCCGCCAGCTCCTCGAGCTCCACCGACAGCACCTTGACGCCGCCGGAACCGGTGTCCGCGACTAGCCGTGCAGCGACTCCGTCCTGCACCGTCACGTCACCCGAGCCGGATTCGATGGCCAGCTTGCCGGCCGAGACCTGGCTGACGGTGACGTTGCCGGAGCCGGTGTTGATCGAGCCGTTGCCCACCAGGCGCTTGACGACAACGTCGCCCGAGCCGGTGTCGATCTTGGTCTCACCTTTGGCCGCGCCGAGAACCACGTCGCCCGAGCCGGTGTCGACGTTGAGCTGGCCCGAGTGGGATGCGATCTGCACTTTGCCGCTGCCGGTGTCCACCGTCAGGGTGCCGTCGAGATCGCCGCCATTCACCGCACCTACGGCGTTGCGTACCGCCACGTTGGAGCCGGCGGGAAGGATGATCCGCAGGTCGGCGTAGAGCACCGGTGCCGACGCGCGCTTCTGGGCGTAGATGTGCACCCGCTCACCGCGATAGGTGGTCACCGTCTGGCTGCCGATGTTGAGGAAGCTCAAGAAAGCCGGCAGCTCTGTGTCCCCGTCCTTCTCCCGAGTCCGCGGGTAGGCGTACGAGCGGTACTTGTCCACCGGGTAGGAGAGCGCCCACTCCTCGCGACCCTTCTTGTCGTGGCTCTTGACCCACTTCATCTGGGCCAGGATGCGCTGCGTCTCGGCCGAGCTGTCGGCGTCGCCATGCAAAGTGGCGTCGACCACTACCTCGCCCCCCTGCCCCGGCACGATCTCGAGGCGGCCGGCAAGATTGGCCAGCCTCACCTCCGCCGCGCCGGCCGGAAAGGCCTGGTGGAGGGTCCGGGTCTGATCGGCGGCGTGGGCGGCGGTTACCGCCGCGCCCAGCGAAAGCATCAGTGCCGCGGCCAGCACAGGCACTCTAGAATTGGATTTCATTACAGTCTTCATGACGGGGCCTCCGTAGACTCGTGATGCTCACACTACGGGAGCTGAAGGCAGAAGGTTGCAGTTTCCACGGCCGGCGCTAGACTCGTGCGGCTTTTTCCGACCCGAGGAGGGACGCATGCGCCGATCGCTCATCGCCTGGACCTTCGCCGCGGCTTCTGCGGCCACCGCAGCATTTGCCGCCCCGGAGCAGCCACCCACTCACGCCGCCGTAGGAGACCTCGTCGCCCCGGACGCCAGCGGCCGAAGGCCGTCGCAGGCGGCCTGGTCGCCCGACGGCAAGCGCCTGGCCTACGTCTGGGACGAGAAGGGTGATGGCGCCGAGAAAAATCTCTGGTCGCTCGACATCGCCACTGGCAAGCGCGAGGTGCTGCTCAGGCCTGCGGACCTCGGCGAAGACAAGACCAAGGACTCAAAAGACAGCAAGGGCGCGAAGGACAAGAAGGCCGAGGTGGAGGAATATTCCTGGTCGCCGCGAGGCGATTCCCTCCTTGTGCTGGCTGGCGGCGATCTTTACCTGGAGTCTCTCCCGGGGCACAACCTTCGGCGGTTGACCCGCACCGAGGCCGCCGAGGAGGCCCCGCACTTCTCGCCCGACGGCCGGCGGATCGCTTTCGTGCGCGGCTTCGACCTCTACGTTCTGGACCTCGCTTCCGGCGCCGAGACCCGCCTGACCACCGACGGCCAGGAAAACGTCGCCTTGAATGGCACCAACGACTGGGTCTATGGCGAGGAGATCTGGAACCGCCAGCCCGAAGGCTTCTGGTGGAGCCCGGACAGCTCCCGCATCGCCTTCTACCACTTCGACGAGACGCCCGTCGGCATCTACACGCTGCTGGACGACACCCCCTTGTACCCCAAGGTGACGCCTCAGAAGTACCCGAAATCCGGCGAGCCCAACCCTCTCGTCAAGGTCGGCGTCGTGGACGTCGCGAGTGGGAAAACGGCCTGGCTCGGTACCGGCGAACCGGATTCCTATCTGGCCCGGGTGGATTGGACGCCCAAGGGCGATGCCGTGGCCGTGCAGCGACTGAGCCGCGACCAGAAGCACCTCGACCTGCTGCGCTGCAGTGTCAACGACGGCACCTGCTCGCCTCTCATCAGCGAGACCTGGCATACGTGGATCAACCTCGGCCAGGATTTCCGCTTCCTGCCGGACGGCCGTTTTCTCTGGGGCTCGGAGCGCGAGGGCTGGCGGCGCCTCTATCTCTACTGAGCGGACGGCCGTGCCGGCCAGCCCGTCACCCCGGAAGGCTGGGCCCTGACGGCTCTCGACGGTGTGGCCGCCGACGGCTCCTGGGCCGTGGTCACCGCTTTTCCCACGGCGGGCCTCGGCGCCGTCGACCGCAAAGTGGCCAAGATCTCCCTGAAGTCCGCCGGCTGGGAGATCCTCACGCCCGAGCCCGGCTCCCACTCCGCCGCCGCAGCGGTTTCGCCACAGACCGGCGCCTGGATCCACACCTGGAGCGACGCCGATACGCCGGCCCGCAGCGAGGTCCGGCAGGCCGGCGGCAAGCCCATCGCCTTGCCGTCGGCGGCCCCCAAGTTCGACGCCGCCTCGCTGCCAAAGTGGGAGTTTCTCACCATTCCCGGACCGGACGGCTCGCGCCTGCCGGCGCGCCTGTTGAAGCCCGCCGGTTTCGATCCGTCCCGCCGCTACCCGGTGATCATCTACCACTACGGCGGCCCCGGCTCGCAGGTGGTGGACAACGCCTGGAGCGTCCGCAGCCTCTGGCACAAGCTGATGGCCCAGCGCGGTTTTGCCGTCTTCAGCGTCGACAACCAGTCGTCGCTGTTCTTCGGCAAGCATGGGGAGGACAAGGACTACCGCCGCTTCGGCACCGTCAACCTGGCGGGCCAGCTCGCGGGAGTCGACTATCTCAAGACGCTCCCCTGGGTGGACGCCTCGCGGCTCGGTCTCTGGGGATGGTCCGGCGGCGGCTCCAACACGCTCTACTGCGTGCTCAACCGGCCGGGAGTGTGGAAGGCCGCCATCGCCGGCGCGCCGGTGACGGACTGGCGGCTCTACGACTCGATCTGGACCGAGCGCTACCTCGACCGCCCCCAGAACAATGCGGACGGCTACCGCGACTCCTCCCCCATCACCTACACCGCCAACCTCAAGGATCACCTCCTCGTCGTCCACGGCCTGGCGGACGACAACGTCCATCCCCAGAACTCGATCAACCTGAGCGGCGATCTGATCAAGGCCGGCGTGCCCTTCGAGCAGGCCTTCTACCCGGGACAGAAGCACGGCTTCCGCGGCCCTTCGTCGCGCCACTTCTACGAGCGGGCGACGGAGTTCTTCGAGCGCGAGCTGGCGCCCTAATCGCCCGCGTAGCGCTTCATGGCGATCGACGCGTTGGTGCCGCCGAAGCCGAACGAGTTGGTGAGCCCGAACTCGAAGTCCACCTTGCGGGCATGGTGGGGAACGAAGTCGAGATCGCACTCCTCGCCCGGCTCGTCCAGATTGAGCGTCGGGGGGAGGATCTGGTCGCGAACGGCGAGGGCCAGGATTCCCGATTCCAGCCCGCCGGCCGCACCCAGCAGATGGCCGGTGGCGCTCTTGGTTGACGAGACCGCCAGCTTGTAGGCGTGACCGCCGAAGACCTTCTTGATCGCCCGCACTTCCGAGAGGTCGCCCAGCGGCGTCGAGGTGCCGTGGGCGTTGATGTAGCCGATCTGTTCCGGCGCGATGCCGGCGTCGGCCAGGGCGGCGCGCATGACGCGCACCGCGCCGTCGCCCTCCGGATGCGGCGCCGAGATATGGTAGGCGTCGGCGCCCATGCCGTAGCCCACGATCTCGGCGTAGATGGGAGCGCCGCGCCGCTTCGCCGCCGCCATTTCCTCCAGCACGACGATGCCGCAGCCCTCGCTCATCACGAAACCGTCGCGCTGGGCGTCCCACGGCCGCGAAGCCTTCTCCGGCTCGTCGTTGCGGGTGGAGAGCGCGCGCATGGCGCAGAAGCCCGCCATCGCGAGCGGCGTGATCACCGCCTCCGTGCCGCCGGCGATCATGGCGTCGGCTTCCCCGACCTGGATCAGCCGAAAGGCATCGCCGACGGCGTGCAGACCGGTGGTGCAGGCCGTGGCCGGCGAGGTGGCGGGTCCCCTGGCCCCGTAGCGGATGGAGACCTGGCCCGCGGCCATGTTGACGATCAGACCGGGGATGAAGAACGGTGACACCCGGCTGGGACCCCGCTCGAGGAGGATCTCGTGCATCGTCTCGATCAGCGGCAGGCCGCCGATGCCGGAGCCGATGATCACCCCCACCCGGTCGGCGTTGCTCTCGTCGATCGTCAATCCGGAGTCGTCGACCGCGAAACGGGTGGCCGCCAGAGCGAACTGAATGAAGGTGTCGCTCTTCTTGACGTCCTTCTTGTCCAGATAATCGAGGGGATTGAAGCCTTTGACCTCACCGGCGATGCGCGACGGGTACTCGGCCGCATTGAAGCGGGTCAGGGGACCGATGCCGCTGCGCCCCGCCAGCAGGGCATCCCAGTTCTCGGCGGTGCCGACTCCCAGGGGGGACACCAGCCCGACCCCGGTGACGGCGACGCGGCGCAGGTCTGTTTTCAAGCTGATTCAGTGGCAAGGGCTGAAGGCAGGAACCTAGTTCTGGTCCCCGGTATTGTTCTGGATGTAGTCGACCGCCTCGCGCACGTTGCTGATCTTCTCGGCCTCCTCGTCCGGAATCTCGATGCCGAACTCCTCTTCGAAGGCCATCACCAGCTCTACGATGTCCAGAGAGTCGGCGCCCAGATCGTCGGTAAAGCTCGCATCCAGGGTGACCTCTTCCTCGTCCACGCCGAGCTGCTCGACAATAATGCTCTTGACCTTATCCGCAACTGCCATCGTTGTTCCCTCCATGAGCGTGATCGGCGCGGGCGTAGCCGCGCACGATGTGGGGTTCTAACACAAAGGTAACGTTTGAGTCCACGTGGACCGCATCTCGTTTCAAATATAGAGCCCGCCCGATACATTGACCGTGGTCCCGGTGATGTAGCCGGCTTCTTCGCTCGCCAGGAATAGCACGGCCCATGCCACGTCGTCGACGGTGCCCAGCCGCCTGAGGGCGATGGACCCCGTCAGCTCCTCGCGGGCCGCCTCCGGAAGCTGGTCGGTCATCGCGGTCTGGATGTAGCCGGGGGCCACCACGTTGACCGTCACGCTGCGGCTCCCCAACTCGCGGGCCAGCGACTTGCTGAAGCCGATGAGCCCCGCCTTGGCCGCCGCATAGTTGGCCTGGCCGGCGTTGCCCATCATCCCCACCACCGAGGAGACGCTGATCACCCGCCCCCAGCGGCGCTTGATCATCCCCCGCACCACCTCCTTGGTGAGGGCGAAGGCTCCCGTCAGATTGGTACGCAGCACCCGCTCCCAATCGTCGAGCGACATGCGGGCGAGCAGGTTGTCGGCGGTGATGCCCGCGTTGTTGATCAGGATGTCGACGGCGGCGTAGTCCTCCGGCAGGCTTTTCAGCCGCTCGCCGAAGGTCTCCGGCTGGGTGACGTCGAGCACCAGCGGCCGGGCGCAGCCGCCGCCGGCGTCGATCTCCGCCGCCAGCCGCTTCAGCTTCTCCTCGTTACGGGCCGCCAGCACGACGCGGGCTCCCTGCCGGCCCAGCAGGCGGGCGACCGCCTCGCCGATTCCCTGCGAAGCGCCGGTGACCAGCGCGGTCTTGTTGTCCAGTCTCAACATCGATTCTCCTTCACGCCTTGACCGTCTCCTCTGCCGCTTCCGCCAGGATCTGGCGTAGATGATCGGGATCCGAGACCGCCGTCGTGCGGGCACCCTGGACAATGCGGCGCGTGAGGCCGGCCAGCACGTTGCCCGGCCCCACCTCGACGAACACCTCGACGCCTGCCACCTCCTCCATCCACCGCACCGACTCCACCCAGCGCACCGGGCTGTCGATCTGCCGCATCAGGGCCTCGCGGGCAGCGGCGCCCGAGGTTACCGGCACGGCGTCCACGTTGCTCACCACCGGCACCCGAGGATCATGAAACGGCGTCGCCGCCAGCATCGGCGCCAGCCCTTCCCGCGCCGGCCGCATGAGCGGCGAGTGGAAGGGCGCCGAGACGGCAAGCAGGGTCGCCTTGCGCGCCCCCCGCTCTTTCGCCAGGACCACGGCGCGGTCGATCGCCCCCTTGTGGCCGGCGAGCACCGTCTGTGCCGGGCCATTCAAGTTGGCCACGGCGCAGATTTCGCCTTGGGCCGCGTCGGCGGCCACGGCGGCGATGGCCTCGGGATCCATGCCGATGACGGCCGCCATGGCGCCCACTCCCACGGGCACGGCCTCCTGCATGAGTTGGCCGCGGCGCCGCACCAGGCGCAAAGCGTCGGCGAAGCCGAGGCTCTCTGCCGCCACCAGCGCCGAGTACTCGCCCAGGCTGTGCCCCGCCGTCGCCGCCGGTACGAGCTCCGGTGCCAGGGCAGCCAGGGCGCGGTGGATGGCGATCGAGGTGGCGACGAGCGCCGGCTGGGTGTTCTCGGTCAGCCCCAGCTCCTCTTCGGGCCCCTCCCAGCAGAGCCGGCTGAGCGGAAAGCCCAGGGCCTCGTCGGCCTCCTCGAAAGCGGCCCGGGCGGCGGGAACCGCCTCCGCCCATACCCGTCCCATGCCCACCTTCTGCGAGCCCTGGCCGGGAAAAATAAACCCGAGCTTCTTTGCGGCCAGACTCATCCCGCTTCGCCCCTCTGCCGGCCGCCGGCTAGGAGCTTCTCCTCCTGGGCGTGCAGCTCGGCGATCTTGTCGCGGATCTTACGGTCCAAACGCACGTTCGAGAACTCCTCGGCGCGACGGATCGCGCTCTGCATGGCCCGCGCGTTGGCGCGGCCGTGGGCGATGAAGCAGCCGCCGTTCAAGCCGAGCAGCGGTCCGGCCCCGTACTCGCTGTAGTCCACCCGCTCTCGGAAGCGGTCGAAAACAGGCTTGGCCAGTGCGTAGCCGAGCTTGCCGCGGGTGCTCGCCGCCACCTCCTCCCGCAGCATCTTCAACAGCATCTCGGCGAGCGACTCGGCGCTCTTCAGCACGGCGTTGCCGACGAAGCCATCGCAGACGATCACGTCCACTTGGCCGTTGAAGACGTCCCGCCCCTCGACGTTGCCGACGAAGTTGAGACCGGTCGTCTTGAGCACCCGGAAGACCTCACGGGTGAGATCCGTCCCCTTCCCCTCCTCCTCGCCGATCGACAGCACGCCGATCCGCGGCTGCGCCGTGCCGAGCACCTCCTGGGCGTAGAAGTGGCCCATGACGGCGAACTCGCGCAGGTGGATGGGCTTGCTGCCAACGTTGGCGCCCACGTCGAGGAGCACGGTGCGTCCCCGGGGGTTGGGCAGCACGGCGGCGAGGGCCGGCCGGTCCACGCCTGCCACGGTGCCGATCACCATCTTGGCCGCCACCATGGCGGCGCCGGTATTGCCGGCGGTCACCATGGCCTGGGCGCGGCCATCTTTAACCAGCTCGGCGCAGAGACGCAGGGAGGAGCGGCGCTTCTTGCGGATCGGGGTGATCGCCGGCTCGTCCATGCCCACCACCTCCTCGGCGTGAACGATCTCGATCAGCCCCCGGGCGCCGTGCCGCGCCAGCTCCGCCTCCACCCGCGTCCGGTCGCCGACCAGCAGGATGGAGGCGCCGTCGGCGGTGGCGGCGCGAACTGCGCCCTCCACCGCACACTGCGGCGCATGATCTCCACCCATGGCGTCTACGGCGATCGGCATGCTCGCTTCCCACCGACCTCAAGAACGCCCTCCGAAGGGCAGGTCACAGGGAGTCAGGATTGGGCTGGGCCGTGCGATTCTTATCGTAAGGGCCGGATCGAGGTCGTGGGCGGGTTATAGATTTTGCTTGCCCTCGATCACCTGGTTGCCGCGGTATTGCCCGCAGCTCGGACAGGCGCGATGCGGCATCTTGACCTCGCCGCAGTTCGGGCAGGTGGAAGTGGCGGGGCGCGCCAGGGCGTCATGGGCGCGGCGCTTGTCACGGCGGGCCTTGGAATGGCGGTGTTTCGGGTTCGGCATGGTCGTCGTGCCTCTTTGGGTCTCGGGTCGCTAAGTCCTGGCCGCGGGAAGGTCTCCGCGACCGGCGTCAAGTCGTTTCAAGTCAAATCGTTCCAGATCGTCCCAGCTCATCGGGCGCCGGGCAACCGGTCTTTCAAAGCCGCGAGGGCCGCCCAGCGGGGATCAGGAGCCGACTCCTCGCACTTGCAGTCTCCGGCGTTCCTGTCGGCGCCGCAAATCGGGCACAGTCCCCGGCAGTCCTCGCGGCAGAGCGGCTTCATCGGGATGTTGAGCTGCAGTTGCTCGATCAGGATGGGATCCGTCTCCAAGAGCTCGTCCTGGAGATAGAAGATACCCAGATCCTGCTCGTGCAACGCATGCTCGCCCCCGGCCTCCGGACCGTGCTCCACCAGGATCATCAGCTCGACGTCGGACTTTGCTTGCTCGACGATCGGCTTCAGACACCGGTTGCAGCTCAGGGTCTGCTCGTACGAGAGCCGGGCCCGCAGGAAGAACCCGGGGTCGGCGTAAACCACCTGACCGCGCCAGGACACGGGACCGAGGTCCAGCAGCTCGGGGCGGTCCAGGATCTCCTTGGAAACACTCTGCGTCTCGTCCCAGTTGAAAGGTTCATCGCGAACCTGATCCAGCCAAATCTGCATCTACACCCTCCAACCGGGGCAAACGGGAAGGCTAAGGGATTCCCTCCTCCGCTGTCAATGTTACGCGCAGCCGTGCAGGCGCAGCCGGAACGACGAGGGGGAACGTGTCGACGCCAGGGACAGCTGGTCGCAAGAGGCGAAAGGCGCCAGCAGGATCTCCCAGTCGCGCCAGCGCTCCACCTGCCGCCGGTCGATCAGCGGCACTTTCTCGAGGCTCTTCCGCATCTGATGCATCCGTCGAAGGGCCGGACCGGGCCGCAGCCACGCGCCGAGCACCAGCCGGCCATCCGCGCCCGCCGCGTCAGGCGGCACCAGGGCCGAGATCCGCGGTGCCAGGGCCTTCGCGCGGGCGAGGCTTTCGGTGTCGAACGCAACGATCTCCCAGCCGGCAGAATTCCCTCGCGGCAGGCTGTCCGTCAGCAGACCCGCGAGCCCCTTGGCCGGCAGCGACCAGCGGCTCCCCCCAGGGGGATTGAACACCGCGCCACCCGGCAGCTCGATGGGACCGATCTTCAAACCGCCCTGGACGTCGAACAGCGCTAGGGCCGCCGGCGGCAGCGGCCGGCTCTCCTCGGCCGGCCATGCCGGTCCAGCCATCGCCAGCAGCACCGGGGCATCGCCGCCGTCAGCTCCCGCGGCCAGCTCCGGCTCCGGAGCGTCGCTACCGCCCGCGAGGGTCACCTCCAAGTCGGCGTTGTGCCGTGCCAGCCGGTACTCCCCCGCCGGCAGCTCGGAAACGTCCCGCGCCAAGTGGAGAATGCCCAGGCTCTCCGGCTCCGGAGTCGCCGGCCCAGCCGCGGGAACCTGGGGCACCGGCCCGGAGCGCACCATCCATAGACCGTCCTGCCAGGAGACCTGGAGCACCCTCTCCTGCACCTCGTCGCCGCGGCCTCGCGCCTCCCGAATGCTGCCGCCTTTGAGCCAGGCGTTTCCCGCCATGGTGCCGGCGAGCCGCGCCAAGGCGGCAAGCCCGGGATACACCCGCGCCACCAGCAGGAAGCGTTCGCCGTCGAGGTCCGAGCAGGCCACGATCTCCCGCGACGGCGGCACCGTGAACGGCCCGAAAGCCGGCAGCGACGGCGTGTTCGTCCCTGCCTCCCGGCTGATGGCCGCGAGATAGGCCGAGCCGTCGCCGAGCGCTGCCGAGAGCGAACCCAGGTTCTGGTGCGGATAGGGCAGCCAGAGGCAAGCGCCGTAGGCTCCCGAAGCCAGCAGCCGCCCGCCGTAGCTCGCCGGCTCCGGCGCTCCCGCCCGCTCCCGCGGCCAATACCAGTAGAGGATGTGGACCGCCGCACCCAGGACCAGGGCGACGACGATCGCCAGTCTGACGAACCGCTTCAAACGTGCGTCCCGCTATTCCGCGGCCGCGGTCTCGCGCACGGGCACGAGAGGAGCAACGCCGGTCATACCCAGCTTCTCGCGAATCTTGGTCTCGATCTCGTCGGCCAGGTCCGGGTTGTCGCGCAGGAAGTTCTTGGAGTTGTCGCGCCCCTGGCCGAGGCGCAGGTCGCCGTAGGAGTACCAGGCGCCGCTCTTGATCACCAGCTTGTGCTCGACGCCGAGATCGACGAGCTCGCCGTTCTTCGAGATCCCCTCGCCATAGTCGATGTCGAACTCGGCCTGGCGGAAGGGTGCGGCCACCTTGTTCTTGACCACCTTGACCTTGACCCGTGAGCCGGTGACTTCCTCGCCGTCCTTGATGGCGGCGATGCGCCGGATGTCGATGCGCACGGAAGCGTAGAACTTGAGGGCCCGGCCGCCGGTGGTGGTCTCCGGGCTGCCGAACATGACGCCGATCTTCTCGCGGATCTGGTTGATGAAGACCAGGGTGGTCTTGGACTTGGCGACGATGGCCGTCAGCTTGCGCAGGGCCTGCGACATGAGCCGCGCCTGGAGGCCGACGTGCGAGTCGCCCATCTCCCCTTCGAGCTCGGCCTTCGGCACCAGGGCCGCCACCGAGTCCACCACCACCACGTCGACGGCGTTGCTGCGCACCAGCATCTCGGCGATCTCCAGCGCCTGCTCGCCGTTGTCGGGCTGCGAGACGAGGATGTTGTCGATGTCCACCCCCAGCTTGCGGGCGTACTCGGCGTCGAGCGCGTGCTCGGCGTCGATGAAGGCCGCGATGCCGCCCTTCTTCTGAGCGTGGGCGATCACCGACAGGGCGAGGGTCGTCTTGCCCGACGACTCGGGGCCAAAGACCTCCACGACCCGGCCGCGGGGGAAGCCGCCGATGCCGATGGCGTGGTCCACGGCGATCGAGCCGGTGGAGATCGCCTCCAGGTTCAGGGTCTCCCGCTGGCCCAGGCGCATGATCGCCCCCTTCCCGAACTGGCGCTCGATCTGTGAAAGCGCGCCGTCGACAGCCTTCAAACGGTCCAATTTTGCGTCTGCCATGACTTTCGTTCGCTCCTTTTGGCTCAGGGGATGCGCCGAGACCCCATTCTATGTCCTTCTCGCCGGTTCCGCGGTCACCATCTTAGAAGACGTAAATGCGGCGGTCAAATCCTGTCGGGAGATATACTCTCTCGATGCCACCTGTCCTGCCGGAAATCGAAATCGACCTGGCCGCGTTCTGGAGGAAGGTCGAGGACGATCTCGCCTGAAGACGAAGTCTCTCAGTTCTGATTCAGAGATCCTTCGCTATACTTTGATCCCGTAAACCCAGTTTCTACGTATACAACCACGATGGAAGCCATCGCCGTCGAAACCAGCGACGCTCTCTATGCCGCCGAGCCGATCCGTCAGCTCGAAGAGAACGTCGCCCGCGTCATCCGCGGCAAGCGCGAGGTGATCCGCCTCGCCACGGTCTGCCTGCTGTCCCGGGGCCACATCCTCGTCGAGGACGTTCCCGGCGTGGGCAAGACCACTCTCGCTCAGGCACTGGCCCGCTCCCTGGGCTTGTCGTTCCAGCGCATCCAGTTCACCAGCGACCTGTTGCCGTCCGACATCATCGGAGTCTCGATCTTCAATCAGAAGAATCAGAGCTTCGAGTTCGTGCCCGGACCGCTCTTTGCCAACGTGGTGCTGGCGGACGAGATCAACCGCGCAACTCCAAAAACCCAGTCGGCCCTGCTGGAGGCGATGAGCGAGCGCAAGGTCTCCGTCGAACGCAAGCGGTATTCGCTGCCGCAACCGTTCGTCGTCCTCGCCACCCAGAATCCACTGGAGTACCAGGGCACCTTCCCGCTTCCCGAGTCGCAGCTCGATCGCTTCCTCATGTCCCTCTCGCTGGGCTACCCGCCGCGAGCTGACGAGCGGGACCTATTGATGTCGGGCGGCGTCGAGGACGTGCTCGAACACCTGCAGCCCGTGGTTACCGAGGATGAATTGCTCGACCTCCAGGACCGGGTGGGCCGCGTTCGAGTGGCCGACAAGCTGGCCGACTACATGCTTTCCCTCGCCGAGGTCACCCGGCACGGCGGCGATTTCCTCCTCGGCGTCTCGACCCGCGGTCTCCAGGCGCTGTTCCGGGCCACCCAGGCCCTGGCCCTGTGCGAGGGGCGCGGCTACGCCATTCCCGACGACGTACAGCGCCTGGTGGCGCCGGTCCTCGCTCACCGCGTGGTGCTCAAGCGGGGCACGGCCGACCTCGAGCAGTCCCGCAAGGCCATCGAGCGGGTGGTGGCGGCTACCCCCGTACCCCTGTGAAAACCCCAGGCTCCCGGCCGGGCGGCTTCCTCGGCCGCCGCGCGGTGCCCGAAGGCATCCGCATTACCACCGTGGGCCTTTGGTACGTGCTGTTCACCGTCTTGGTGGCCATCGCCGCCACCAACACGGGCAACAACGCCCTCTACATGGTCCTCGCCCTGATGTTCTCCGTGCTCATCCTCTCCGGCGTAGTGTCGCGGGAGAACGTGCGCGGGCTGGATGCCGCCTTGGAGATGCCGGGCGAGGTATTCGCCAACCGGCCGTTCGCCGTGGGCTTCGTGCTGCGCAGCCGCGCCCTGGTGTTCCCCCGCTGGTTCCTCCTCTTCAGCCTGTCGCGCGCGGCCGCGCCGCTGCTCATTCCCTACCTGCCGCGGCGAGGGCGCAGCGCCGGCCAGCTCGAGATGATGGTGAACAGCCGCGGCGTCCACCGCTTCCCCTTCGTCCACGTCTCCAGCCTTTTTCCCTTCGGCTTCTTCCGCAAGGGCGTGCGCTATCGGGTCGACTTCGAGGTGCTTGTCTTCCCCGAGCTTTTCGCCGCCGCCGACACCCACCCCGAGGAGTCGCAACAGACGGGCGACGACGTCAGCCGAAATCGCGGCTGGGGACACGACCTCCATGCCCTGCGCCTCTTTCGCCGTGGCGACGACCCGCGGGGCATCCACTGGAAGCAGACTGCGCGCACCGGCGAGCTGATCTTCACCGAGCGGGCGACGGAGCGCAGCCGGCGCCTTTCCGTCCTCTTCGACAACGCGGTGGGCGACCTCGGGCGTCCGGACCTGCTGAGTCGATTTGAGCGGCTGGTGAGCGAGGCCGCCACTGCCGCCGTCAACCATCTCGCCCGCGGCTACGAAGTGGAGTTGGTGACGCGCGACCGGAGTCTCGCCTTCGCCGGCGGTCCGCGCCAGCGGCTGGCCGTGCTCGAAGCCCTGGCCCTCGTCCAGCCCCGCCCCTTCACCGCCGAGCCGTTGCTGTCGGCCGACCCGCGGGCGCCGCAATTGCGGGTCCACATGGACTCTGAGCCCAAGGAGCGGTTGGCGGTATGAGCTTCGGCCGGCAGAAACGGCTGATGCTGGGCTGGCTGGCTCTGCTCGCTCCACTGCCGCTGCCCTTCAACAGCGTCGTCGGGTGGCCGGTGGTCGCGGCCTACATGGCAGGCGTCCTCTACATGCTGCGGCGGGCCAGCCTCGATCCGCCGGGCTGGCTGCCGGCCTGGGGGATGAACCTTCTGGGAGTGGCCTACATCCCCATCTTCCTGGTGGATCTGCTGGTCTTTCCCCGCGGCCTGGTGCAGCCGGTTCTCCACCTCGGCCTCTTCGCCCTGCTGGTGAAGCTCTTCGCCATCGTCCGCGAGCGCGACAAGTGGCAGGCCTCGATCGGCATCTTCTTCCTGTTCCTGGGCGCCATGGGCACCAGCGTCCACCCGGCGATCGTTCTCTACCTCTTCGTTTTCCTGATGTTGACGCTGGTGCTGCTGACCCGCTTCGCCTTCCTTCACGTGCTCGCCGGATTCGGCCGCGAGGATCCGGCCCTGGCCCGCATTCCACTGCGCGGCTTTCTCGGCCTGATCGGCGTCGCCGCAGTGGTGCTGGCCGTGCCCCTCTTCCTCCTCCTTCCCCGCGTGCGCGCGCCGTTCATCGTCGGCCGTGGCGGCGACTCGGGAGCGACGCTCGAAGCCGCCGGCTTCTCCGACCAGGTGACGCTGGACTCCATCGACCGCATTCGTAGCAGCCGCGAAGTGGCCCTGCGCGTGCAGGAGGAGGGGCCTGCCGTCAGCCCGGACGCCGAGTGGCGCTTCAAGGCCGCCACCTACGACGTCTACATGGGGGGCAGTTGGCGCCGCTCGCCGGTGCGCAACATGTTGCCGCGCAGCCAGGGCGTCCGCTTCCGCCTGAGCCCGGAAAAGCCCCTGCACTGGGCACGGATATGGCTGCAACCGCTCCACACCCAGAGCGTGCCGCTGCCGGTGGAGACGACCGTGGTCGAGCCGCGCTCGCCTGTCCTGAACGTCGACGACGGCGGGTCCGTGTCGCTCCCTTTCAGCCCGCTCGAAGTCTCGGAGTACCGGGTGGGATTGGCGCGCCGGGCCGTGCTGACGGGCGTCGTTCCCGATCGCGTCCCCGAGCCTGCCCTCGATCTCACCGGCGTGACGTCCAGCATTTCCAGCCTGGCGGCCAAGGTCATGGGTCAGGGCAAGCCGGCCGAAAAGGCCCGCCGTGTCGAGAGCTTCTTGATGGAGAAGTACTCCTACACCTTGAACTTCACGGGACGCTCGGCGGTCAATCCCATCGAGGACTTCCTCTTCCGCTACAAGAGCGGCCAATGCGAATACTTCGCTTCCTCGATGGTGCTGATGCTCCGCTCTCAAGGCATTCCGGCGCGGCTGGTGACCGGTTTCCTCGGCGGCGACTACAACCCGTTCGAAGGTTATTACGTCGTTCGCGGCAACAACGCCCACGCCTGGGTTGAGGCCTACCTCAGCGGCGAAGGATGGCGGATATTCGATCCCACGCCGCCCGCCGGTCGGCCGGTGTCCGAGGCCGAAGGGCGCTTCCTGCTGCTGCAACAAGCTTGGGACTTCCTGCTCTTCCGCTGGGACCGCTACGTCCTGACCTTCGGCCTGGGCGATCAGATTCAGATCTTCGGCGGCCTGCGCGACTTGTGGAACGAGCTCTGGGCGCACCTGCATCATGAAGAAAAGCCGGAGACTCCGCGGGCCGCATCCGGTTTGCCAGGCGCCGAACCCGGTACCGCGGCCACTCCGGCGCGAAAACTCTCCGACTTCCCATGGCCGATCGCCGCCGGGCTCCTGCTGGTCGCCGTCGCGGCCTGGCTCCTCTACCGCCGTCTGCGGCCGCCCCTCAACGCGACCGCCGCCTATCGCCGCCTGCGCCGCCGCATCGGCAGGGCCTCAGGCGTCGGCTTGCCGGACTCTGCCCCGCCCCTCTCCGTGCGCAGCGAGGCCGCGGCCCGCTACCCCGCCGCCGCCGAGCCCACGGCCCGAGTGATCGACTTCTACCTGCGCGAGAGCTTCGGCGGCCAAGCCTTGGAGGACGAGGAGCTCGAAGCGCTCAAAGCGGCGCTGGAGGAAGCTGAGAAGGGGATGCAGAAGGCGGGCTGAAGCGATCTGTGGTATGGTTTCGCGAAAATCCGCCGAGAGAGAAGTAGCGTAGGCATTGCACGGGCTCCGGCGGCTGCTTTCCGACTGTATCTGAAGAGAAAGAGGAGGCCGGAGATGGATTGGGACGCGTGCGAGCGGGGGACTTTCTGGCGGCTGGCCTGGCTCCCCTTGACCCTTCTGTTGATGCCGCTTTTGCCACGGGGCGTCGCAGCTCAGGCCACTCCTCCGACCACCAACACGGACTTCGAGGTGGTGGAAGTCGATCTCAACGGGCAGATGTTCAACCGCGTCCTTCCCTTCGACGTGCCGTTCATCCTCACCGGCCCGGTTCCGCCCGGGATCGCCTCGCTGGAGGTGCGTTGCTGGAAGCTCGACCCGGACCCGAAGAGCCACAAACCGAAGCTCCTCACCGACCTGCAACGGCATGCGCAAAAGAACGGCAACTGCTGGCCCGATCAGCCTCTGCTCGTCTGGCACAACACGATCGACCCCAGCGCCCCCAATCCTCAGTTTCGCGTGCTGGCGCAACGGCTGGACGCGGAGAACTCCTACCAATTTGATTTCACTTCGGTCAAGAAGATCACGGCCGACCAGGCGGCGGCCTTCGAGCAAAAGGTCAAGGAGGTGATCGATCCCATCCTCTGGGGAGATCCTCTGAAGACGACCGACCTGCCGCTCGCCGGCGATCTGGAAACGACTGAGGCCAAGGCAATCCGCGACCAGATCATTCAGGCATTGCAAGAAGCAACCGGCGTCGATCAGCTGACGGGAGCCTCATTGCTGCAGATCGATCCGGTTTCCGAGAGTAATTTCCGGAAGGATTTCAATCTGTTGCTGCGGCCGGTGCGCGCTGCCCAGCAGGAGATTCGCGATTCTGTAGTCAACTACCAGAAAGAGGTTGACAAGATCAACAGTGAAGGTCTGCAAAAGATCCGCGACAATCCCACGTTGAAAAAGCTGAAGGACGCCCTATCGAGCTCGGCGGACGCCGACGGGGTTGCCGATGCGCAGGCGCTACCGGATGCCCCGATTCTGACGCTGGGAGATTCCGCGCTGCAAAACCAAGCCGCTCTCTCTGCGTTCTTACAGAGCGCCGCTCCTTTTTTCTCCGACGCTTCGGGGAAGATGGCAACGCTGCGCGTCCTGCTCGCCAGTAAGTTGACCGCCGACGATGGTTCTCCCCGGCCGTCGATCGCGCCCCTGGTAACGGCAGGTCGCCTATCACCCGCCGATTTGGTCGAGCTGGTCAGGATGGGACAACCCACGGGCCTGGTGGGCTCCGCCGAACGCGCTCTGAAGCGGGCGTCCGGCAACCTCCAGTCGGATAGCGGCGTTCAGGGCGCGCTTGACGATCGGACGAGGGCGTTGGGAGTGGCCGCCAAGACCTATCGCGCGCGGGTTGAGAACAAAATCGTCGTCGCGGGCTCGACGACAGGTGGCTTCGCTACGCAGAGCAACAACTACATCAGCGCCGATACCGGGGTCGCCTGCGCTCCCGAGCTCAGTACCTGCAGTGTCTATGTCGGCACCAACATCTATCTGCGGCCGATCAATAAGGCGGCGCCGCTGAAACAGTTCGGCAACTTTTTCCAAACGCTCAACCGGCGGACCTCCTTCACTCTCGGGCTCACCGTAAAGGGGATCGGCGACAACACGACCCGGGAGGATCTCTTCAGCAGTCAATCGCTGGTGGCGGGGATCGGTGTGCGCATCACCAACTCGGTGCGGCTGACGGCGGGCAGCCTGGTGTTCAAAAAGCTCAGCCCGAATCCTTTGAGCACGGACAAGAAGTTGACGACGACCTATTTCCTGTCGTTGTCGTTCGACATCGACGTAGTGCCGACGCTCAAGGGGATAGGCGGCATTCTAAAGTAACGGTCAAGGAGAGAGCCATGGGCATCGTGGTCGATCGAAAACTGGCGGCATCCATCACGGAGATCAGCCTGCCCAGCGGGCCGGTCATCCTGCGGCAGACCCTGCATTCCGACCTCGGAGGCGAGGCGGCAAAGATCACCTACAGCTTGGACAAGCGCCACAACATCGCCTTCAAGACATCGGGAAATCCTGCCAAGCAGATTCAAGTCTCCATCAACGTTCCCGGCACATCAACACAGCGTTCGGACACCGTCGAGCTGGTGCTGGACGGGGGCGGCACCAGCCTGGACGAGATTGTCGTCAAGCAGCTGATCGAAGCCGAGAACGACGTCCAGAACAGTGTCGTGCTCAATGTCCAGAGCTGAAAGCAGGTTGGTCATGAGATTCCGCTTCGCGCTCGTCGTCTCTTCGATCCTGGCGGCGTTGCTGGCTGCCTGCTACAAAAAGTCGGATTATTCGCCGACTGCACCCTTGGCCAACCAGGTCATCGTCCTGAGCTCGTCGAGCGGCGCTACGACGCTGCCGGCCGATGGCGTCTCCCGACTGCACCTCGAGGCTCGGCTGCCGGGCGATCCTGCGTTTGCCAACCGCACTGTATTGTTCACCGTATCGGGTGGCGGCACGCTGGACGGCGGCACCGCCGGCACCAACTGCAACAACCTCTGCCGCAACGTGGCGGCGGACGGCAAAGGAATAGCCCAGATCGATCTGATCAGCTCGAATCAGGTGGGCACCGGGGTGGTCACGGCGACGGCAGGGACCACGGGGATCACCGCTTCGCTGTCGATCAACTACGTGGCGGCGAGCCCGGACGACACCATCCGTTTCGTGGCGGCTCCCAGCCACGCTTTGGCCGATGGCGCCACGCTGACCACTTTCACGGTCGTCATCTCGCCGTCGCTGCCCCCCGGCTCGCGTACGGTCACGTTCGTGACCACGGCGGCCGGCACGTCGTTCGCCGGGGGAACCGGACAATCGATCCCGGTGCCAACCGACGCCGGCAACCAAGCCTCGGCGGATCTCAAAAGCCCGTTGGCCATCACTACGGGACGGGTGTCCGCCACGGTCAACGGCGTCACCCGCGAAGTCTCCGTGAGCTTCGATCGGGCCCTGCCGACCAGCTTCAGCGTCCAAGCCGATCCACCCGTTGCCACGGCCGCACTGAGCACGAAGATCCGGGTCACGGCGACCTTGCGGCACGATCAAGGCTTCGCGACCGATGGCACGGCGGTGACCTTCTCGGCAAAGCAAGACGGTGTCGCCGTCGGCATCTTCACCAATGTGACGCTCACCACGAACGGTGTGGCGACCGCCGACTTTCTCCCGAACACCACCTCGCCGGGCACTATAACCATTACGGTCGGCGCCCAAGGCACCCAGCTCACCGGCAGCATTCAGATCTTGTTGACCAGCTAGACCAGGGAGCGAAAATCATGCGTTGGCTCCATGAGTGGCCCACTTTCTGGGCGGGTCTTCTGGTGATCGGTACCTTCGTCGGGCTGTCGCTGGCCGGTTACTGGCTGACGCGGCCCTGGGTCCGGAAACTCAATGGCGACTCCAACGAGCTCGCCAACTACTATTTCGCCGCCGTCGGCGTCTTCTACGCCCTGCTCGTCGGCCTCATCGCGGTAGCTACCTGGGAGAACCACTCCCGCATTGAGGACGTCGTCACCGGCGAGGCCGTCGCGGTTACCGATCTTTATCGCGACATGGAGCTGTACGCTCCTCCCCTGCGCGAGGAGTTACGGGAGCTTTTGCGGCAATACGTCCATGCCGTGATCGAGAAAGAGTGGCCGCGGCAGCTGCGCGGCCAGCCTTCTAAGCTCGAAGGACCTTTGGTTCTGCTCGCCCACAAGATGGTCACCTTGGAGCCGCGCACGCCTGGCCAACAAATCGCTCATGCCGAGTGCCTGCGCCAACTCAACTCCGTCTTGTCGCTGCGCCGACAGAGAATTCAGGCCATCGACGACGGTCTGTCCAGGTTGATGTGGCTGATCGTTCTCCTGGGAGCCGCGGCCACCATCTGCATGAGCTTCTTGTTCTACACCGAGAAGCTCGCTATCCAGGCTCTCTTGACCGTCGCTCTCAGCTTCGTCATCGGCTTGAGCATCTTTCTCATCTTCGAGCTGGACGGGCCGCTGGTCGGCAGCGACGCCGTCCAGCCCGACGCCTTCCAGAATTCTCTGGTGGCGATGGATCCGGCGGCCTTACCTCCCATCCTGAAATAGCGGCGGCCCAGCGGCTCACCGGCTGGCCTCTCCTATTTCCCCTTGGGCACGCCGAGGTAAGCCTCGGCGGCACGGGTATAGTGCCAGAGGTCGTCAGGGCTGCGGTCAAGGGCTTTGGCGATCAGCTCCTCCCCTTTCTCGCGCTGCCCGACGCGGACGAACCAGGAGCCGATCTCGGACTGGCCGGTGTCGTCCTTGGGGTCGACGAGCACCTTCTGGAAGCAGGCTTCGGCCTTCTCCGTCTCCCCCGCCTCGGCGTAAACCTCGCCGATCCGCTGCCAGTCGCTGGGCTTCGGTTTGGCGCTGGTGACGGAGTCGAACAGCGCCTGCCCCTTCGCCTTGTCGCCCGACAGGTAGTAGACGCGCCCGACGCCGATCCTCTCCCACGATCCCTTCCCCGCCAGCTTCTCGGCCTCGACCAGAGCCGCCTTCCCAGCCTCCTTCGCGGGCTTGCCACGCATCACCGCGATGCCGCCGCCCGAGCCTCCCTTGGCCCACAAACCCACACTGGTCCCGATAAGGAAGCAGACGGCGCATAGCACTCCAGCCTTATGGTGTCGCATATCAGAATCCTCCAATGACGAATCGAACCGTTTCCACCATTCTGTCAGAAACTTCGGCTCGGCTCGCCGGAGGGCTCAACGATTGAACGGATATTCGCTGATCCAGTGGAAGCCCCGGTTCAGCAGCAGGAACTTCGAGCGGTCGCCGCGGCGGAGGCTGGCCTGGAGGCGATGGCCGCCAAACGCCCCGTCGAGCGTGAGCCGGTCCGCCGCGGGCCGCCCGTAGGCGAGGGCGGCTTTCCAATTGGGTGCACCGCGCTTGGTCAACGCCAGCGTCTTATGGGCAGCGTCCAGCTCGAGCCAATAGCGCTGGAGGGAGCCGCTCGGCAACTGGATCGACAGCACAGTGGGATAGTCGAACACCAGGCGCCGCCACTGGAGGTCTTCCGCCGCCTGCGCGTCGCGGGCGCGGCCGTCGATCGTCAGATCTTCGACGGTCCACACGCCGTACAAGGGCGTGCGCATGGAATCGTTATAATCCTTCAGATCGTCATACCCCGTCCGCAGGATGTACGCTGTGAAGCCGACGGCCAACGTCCCTTCCAAGGCCACCGCCGCGATCTGCCAACGCCGCCGGCGAAAGAACGGGCGACAGGCGGCGGGAGCGACAGGCCGGTGCAGCACCAGCAACTTTGCGAGGCGCCCCAGGTCGGGAACCGCCAGAAAGACGGACATTGCCAGCAAGTGGAACGAGAAAAGCTTGACCGGCACGTCATAGCAAAAGTTGAGCACCACGACGTTGGTAAGAACCGGGATGGCGACGAGGGCACCCAGCGTCGCCGTGCGGCGGAACAGGAGCAGCAGGCCGGCACATAGCTCCGACAATCCCGAGAAGATGGTGTAGGGAACGGAAGCGCCCATGAAGGTCCACAGCAGACCCATCGGCGAGGCTTCGCCGAACGGCTGCAACAGCCGGCTGAGCGAGGGCTGTACAAACTGGGACGGAACGACCTTCAGCGCTCCGTATTCGATCAGGATCAAGCCGAGACCGACCTGCATGGCAACCCTCAGCCCGTCGTACAGCCGCGCGTACTGGGTCCGCCTGCGGTCGAGCAGCGTCCAAAGGAGCGCCGCCACCACGGAGATCGCCAGCATACAGAGAACCTGCAGCCAGCTGAACATCGTATCGCCGCTGCCGGTGACCCGGGACGGAGCGTCAACGTGGAACAGATGCTTGCCGATCCACGGCACGAGTGCAGCCCAGATTTTCTTGTACCACCCGGTCACGACGCCGCCATAAGGAAGGTCTCCCACCAGATTCAGGTAGCGGGAAAAGAGATACAGAGCCAGGTAGGAGAAGGCGAAACGGAAGGCCGCCCGCCGAAAGGGGCTCCAGGCCCCCGCGCCCTCTTCTTCGTTCCTCGTCTCCACCACGGGTGAATCCGGAGCGTCCGCCGCTCCCGCGATTGAATTGTCGAGCACGGCCATGTCTCCCTCCACCTCTGGATCCGCCCTGGTTACGGACAAGTATCCCTCAAGTTCCGATCCGCGTGCATGGAACGGAGGGGTACGTCGAGATGCTGCCCCAGCCCGGCCAGCCTGACACGTGGTCGGTCAGCCAGACGCCATGGGCGGCCTGGTAGACAGCGTAGAAAGGGCCTTGAGCCCTCCTTGACAATCAAAATTGTCAAGGCTACGATCTCCTCGTGGTCGACCTCCAAGTCATCGATGATCCGGCGGCGGCGACGGTGGCGTTGGAGCCCATACGGAGTCGACTCCTCTCCGAGCTAGCCGTGCCCGCCTCGGCGGCGACGTTGGCCACGCGGGTCGGCTTGGCTCGCCAGAAGGTCAACTACCACCTGCACGCGCTGGAGGCGCACGGGCTGGTGCGGCTGGCCCAGGAACGCAAGTGGGGCGGGCTGACGGAACGGCTGCTCGTCGCGACGGCCGCTTCCTACGTCGTTTCGCCGAGCGCCTTGGGCTTGGTCGCCGTCGATCCGAATCGGGAAGTCGATCGGCTGTCCGCGAGCTATCTCATCGCCCTGGGCGCGCGGGTCATCCGCGAAGTGGGCGACCTCGTTCGTCGTGCGAACGAGGCGGGCAAACGCCTGGCGACCCTGGCGGTGGATACCGAGGTTCGCTTCCGGTCGGCGACGGACCGAGCGGCTTTCAGCCACGAGCTCACGGAAGCCATCGCGAAACTCGTTTCGAAATATCACGACGAATCTGCCCCGGGCGGCCGCGCGCACCGTCTGGTGGTCGTGGCGCACCCCCTACCGCAGAAATCCGAACCTAAGGAGCCATCATGAGCGTGAAGGTAGAAAGTTCCGGACGCCGTTCCGTTCAAGTCGAATTCGAAGCCCCCGGCACGCCGGAGGAAGTGTGGCAGGCCCTCGCCACCGGTCCAGGTATTTCGTCCTGGTTCGTGCCCACTGAGATCGACGAGCGCGACGGGAAGCCCGTCGCAGTGAAGTACAACTTCGGTCCGGGCATTGAAATACGCTCAGTGGTGACGGCCTGCGATCGGCCCCGGAACTTCGCGCAGGAGGCAGCCGGCTGGTCACCGGACTCGCCGCCGATGGCGACCGAGTGGAGCATTGAAGCGCGCGCAGGAGGGATCTGCATCGTCCGCATCGTCCATAGCCTGTTCGCCAGCACGGACGATTGGGACAACCAGCTGGAAGGTGCCGCATCCGGATGGTCAGGTTTCTTGCGCACCCTGCGGATCTATCTCACGCACTTCAGCGGCCAACGCTCCGCGATCATGCAGGTCACGACTCCCGTCGCGACTACGGAGGCGGAGGCATGGGAAACGCTGACCGCGGCGTTGGGAGTGAAAGGCGTCAGGGTCGGCCAGCGTTGGACGACGCCCGCGGGTGTCTCACCGCTCAGCGGAGTCGTGGAGTACGTCGCCGAGAATCCGTACGACGCCCTGCTGAGGCTCGACAAGCCAGGGCCGGGCATAGCCGCCCTTGGCGCCGTCACCTACCCCGGTGGGGCGACCGTGGCGGCCATGAACCTCTACCTGTACGGCGATCAGGCGGCCGCAACCGTCGCCACTGAGACACCCGTGTGGCAAGCGTGGCTCCAGGAACGCTTCCCGATACCGACCGAGCAATGAGAAGGCTCAAATGCTGCGCGAGAAGGCGAAGACACTCACGAAGGGTCTGTTCGAGATCGTGTACGTGTACGAAAGCCAGAGCTCCCTCGTGATCTCGTCTTCGCCGACCCGCTTCTGGTCTATCACTCGAAACCGGCATGAACTGCGATCCGGATCGGTTCGGGCCGCGAGCAGGCTTCTCTCTCGCCCTCTTGCGGCCCGATACCTCGGTGGAACGGGTCCTTGCACGGCTCCTCGGCCGGCTCTCGAGCGCTAGCCTGCCTGCGAGTCCCAAGTCGAGGCGTGCTCGGCCCTGACGTCGTCTCGGTCGATCTTGGCCCGCGAGCGCCCCGTGCTGGCGTAGTCGACGAGGCCCTTAACGAAGTGGATCCTGCCTTCATCAAAGCGCAGCGTGCTGGCGTAGATCACGCTGAAGTTCACCGTCTGCGCATTGATGCGCTTGATGTGGACCGTGCTTGAGTACCGGCAGTCGATGTCCACTGTGTCACACTCGAGGTCGTCGATCACCAGCGTGCCCGAATAGCTACAAGTCAGCGTGACCGTCGTGGCCTTGAGTCGTGCGATGGTGACGGTGCCCGAGTGATCGGCATTCACCTTCGCGCTCCCCTTGCTCTCGATGCCCTCACTGTGGAACGTCGGTGAAAGTGGCCAGCAGCGCTCACCAGAGGCGCTGATGTCGGCCGTGTCACATTGGACCTTCTGCTCGCGGACGGTGACGCTGCAGGTGTCGGGGTAACCCAGGTGCTTCACGTAGTTGTTCCCAGAGACAGCGCCTTTTGGACTTTCCTTCGTTTCCATGTCAAGCCTCCTTGAAAGGTACGGATCGAATGGTCGGCGCGGCCGGTTGCCGGGGCCGCGCCCGCTTCACTGACCTGTACCTCGCAAGAAGGAGAAAAAGAGGATCACCGAGGTTCGTTCAACGCGTCGGAGCGGAGTGGCGAACGCGTCGAGGTTGGAGTGTGATCCGGTGGAGTGTCGCTCCTCGTCACCCAGACCGCCGTTCGCAGTCGCCGTCACCGTTGCCGTCGTTGTAGATCTTCGGGTCGATGCTGTACGACCCGGTCGGGTAGGCGACGTAGAGGGTGTAGAAGTAGGTGTCGGAGCTCGATTCGAACTCGACGGTCAGGATCCGTGAAGCAGCCTGCGCCGTGGGCGGGGCCGACAAGTGGTAGGTGAGAGAACGGGAGGCCTCGATCGGCAGCTGGTCGCCGCGCCACCCCACCGAGATACCATCGAGCTGGGCGCCCTCCTGCGAGCTCAGCTCGAAATGAAGCTGCACCTTCTCATCGCCCGGTTCCCACACGATCCTGATGTCGCCGCACTCCTGGACGGTGACGCGGTTGGCGCCGTCGCAGGCGAATTTGAAGGGATTCTCTGTGCCGAGCACGTGCTGCACCAGGATATGCGCGTGGGGCCGGCAGGCCAGCACAGCCGGTAGGGCCTGACCGGGCGGTTGGAGGGTCGTTTCGGGATTCGGGGTCGACATGGTCCTCTCCTTTTCGTGACGGTTTCGTTCCGGGTATCGGTGGCGGTCACTCCGCCCTCGCAAACTGGGGTCTCACGGGATCGCACCGCGGCTCGGTACCCCCAGGGTGGCGAGGGTCGTCCGGGCCTCGGCGGCTTCGCTGGTGCGGCCGAGCCGGTTCAGCGTGCGAGCCCAGGGAGCGAGGAGGGTGGCGTCGCGCGTGCCGCCAGCGACGAGCGGCCGGAGAATCTCCGCCGCCCGCCGCCACACGGCCTCCGCCGCCGGCCGGTCGGCGCCTGCCTCGAGGTCTCCCCGGAGCAGCAGCGCCTCTACCAGCCAGCGGCGGTTCCGCCGGTCGTTCGGCTGCTCCTCGACGCACCGCTCCAGCACCGAGACCGCCCGGAGGAGCTGAGCGCGCTCGGCGCTCCCCGCCTCTTCCGTCCGGCCCAGGGCGATGTGATAAAGGGCAACGCCCAGAAGCTGGCGCCAGTTGGCGCGCTTCGGGTCGGTCCGCACCAGCTTCTGCGCGATACCGTTGGCGCGGAGCCAATCCGCCCGCGCCGCCGCGAGATGGCTCTCGGCGTGCTCGAGCCGGCCGAGCCAGAGGTAGCTCCAGGCCTGCTTGTTGAGCCAGTCGCCGTTGCTGGGATCCCGCGCCGCCAGCCCGTCGAAGGTACTCCGGGCGGCTTCGAGGTGCGGCCGGGCGGCGGAGGTCTCACCGCGGGTGGCCAGCAGGTTCCCCAGGTACTCCTGAGCGGTGCCGAGGAACTCCCGCCAGCGCTGATTCTCCGGCTTGCGGGCGATCAGCCGGCGCCGTAGCGCGAGGTCCGCCCCGTAGTGCTCCTGCGCCTCGTCGAGCCTCCCCATCCATTCGAGCACCAGGCCCATGCTGTTGTGAGTGGCGGCCAGCTCGAAGCACTGCTCGTCCGCCTTCTCGGGAGTTGGGGCATCCGCCACCAGACCGCGGTCGAGCTCGAGGGCGGCACCGAAGCGTTCGAGCGCGCGGGCGAGGTCCCCTTGCTCCTGGAGGACCGAGCCGAGGTTGCTCTCGGCGTAAGAGAGCTCCCGGCGCCAGGCGCGGTTCTTCGCGTCGCGAGCGACGAGACGCCGTGAAATGTCGTAGTAGGCCTCGAAGTGGCCGCGTGCGCCTTTCACATCACCGCGACGCCAGATTGCGTAGCCGGCCCAGAACTCGCTCTGACCGAGGTCGAAGAGGCGCTCGGGATCGTCCGGATGGCGCTTCGTAAGCTTCCGCGCCAGCGCCAGCGATTCCTCGAACGGCCTCTGAGCGCCAGCGAGATCGCCCCGGCGCAGGCGCACGTCGCCGATCTGGTACAGAGCGGTCGAGCGGCGTGCCAGCTCCTCATCCGAGAGCTCGGCCTCGGGCACGGCGGCAAAGTACTTCATCGCCCGCTCGCCCACGCCGTCGAGCAGATCCAGGCGGCCCACCGTGTCGAGCTTGTCCCGCAGGTCACCGAGCATGAAGCGGATCAGCTCCTCCGCTTGCGCCCGCCTCTTCTCGGCGCGCGCGTTGGCACGGACGGCCCGGGCCCCCATGGCCGCGGCTACCGCCAGGGCGCCGGTCAGGAGCAGCGCCGCGATTCCGGCCACCGCCAGGAGCGTCCGGTGACGGGAGGAGAACCGGATGAGCCGGTAGGCGAGCCTGTCGGCGTACGCCTCGACGACCTCGCCGTCGAGAAAACGATGGAGATCCTCGGCCACCGCGCGCGCCGACGGGTAACGGTCCTCCGGGTCTTCGGAGAGACAGCGGGCGGCGATCGCCGCCAGGTCGGGCGGCAGGGCGGAGGCGTGCATCCGCAGCTCCTTCCAGCGCAGGGGCCCGCGGGGCGGCAGCTCGCCGGTCAAGACCTGATAGAGAGTCACGCCAAGGCTGTAGACGTCGGAGCGCCGGTCCGCCGCCGCGCGATCGCCGGCGAGCAGCTCGGGGGCCATGTACTGGGGCGTGCCGGCGAGATCGCCGAAGCGAGCTTCGGTTTCCACCATCTCGGTGGCGATGCCGAAGTCCCCGATCCAGGCCCTGAGCTCGCCGTCGGGAGTCTCTTCGACCAGCACGTTCGACGGCTTGACGTCGCCGTGGATGAGCCCCTCCCGATGCGCGGCGTGGAGCCCTTCCGCTGTCTGGGCTACCAGCCGCACCTTCCGCTCCAGCCCGGGCGGCCGGGCGGGACCGATCCAGTCGACCAGACTTCCTCCGGCGACATAGCGCACGGCGATGTACGGCCGACCCTCGAGCTCGCCGGTATCGTAGACCTCGAGCACGTGGTCGTGGCGCACCCGGGCCTGGGCGCGAGCTTCACGGAGCAGGCCGCGGGCGGTCTTCCGGCTGCTCGCGTGGAGGACCTTGAGCGCCACCGGCCGCCCCAGCCGGCGGTCGAAAGCTCGATAGACCTCGGCTGTGCCCCCGGTGCCGAGGCGCTCTCCGATCTCGTAGCGCTCGTCGCCTTCCGGCGGGTCGGGCGGCTCGGCCTCGCCGCAGGCCGCTTCGAGGACCTCAGTCGCAGGGGTCAGAAGGAAAGTCTCGGGCAGCTCGGCGGCGGCCGCGAGGCGGCGGCGCACCTCGCCGGCCAGGTCACGCTCCTCGGCCGGAAGCCGCTCGAGAAAGACCCGTTGTTCGTCCGGATCGAGGGCGGCGGCCGCCAGCAGCAGCCGATCGAACGCCTGACGAGCCTCGCGGCGCATCAGGGTAGGGATCCCACTTGCCTAGCCTCCCCCCGCTCGCTCAACGCGCCGTGCAGCCAGACCCGGACCGCCTGCCAGTCCCGCACCACCGTTGGGCGCGAAACCCCCAGCACCTCGGCGGTCTCCTCCACGGTGAACCCGGAGAAATACCGCAGCTCGACCAGCTTGACGTGGCGAGGATTGACGTCAGCGAGGCGATCGAGGACCTGATGAACGGCCAGGATCTCCTCGGTGCGACGCTCGAAGGGGTCGCCGAGGCGCTCCTCCAGACCGTCGTCGAGGGGAGAGCCGGTCTCGCCGCCGCCGCGCTTCGCCGAGAGCCTCCGGCGGGCGTCGTCAACCAGCACGAAGCGCATCGCCCGGGCAGCGATGGCGTAGAAGTGCTGGCGGTCGTTCCAGTCGGCAGCGGCGGAGCCGACCAGACGGAGGTACGCCTCGTGCACCAGGGTCGTGGTCAATGGCCCACCGGGCCGGCGGCGGCCGCGGAGCACCGCACGCGCCAGAGACCTGAGCTCCCGGTAGATCACCGGCCAGAGCTCGGACTCCGCCTCCGGCCCTCCCCGCAAGAGACCACCAATCCCTTCAAGCATTTCGAGCAAGTATAGTTGCCGGGGTCGGGAGAGGGAACCTCGCTTACCATCCGGCTCCTCGGGTGAGCGATACCGGGTTCCCTTAGCCCTGGACGGTGCGGCAGGTGATGGAGATGAGGGTCCGAGTATGGGGGACGAAGCGAAGTTTTCACCCAACGCGGCCTCTGAGCACCCATAGATCGGAGACTCCATGACGACCAGGCGCTGGCTTATCGTGCTTGTGGCTACGACGGTAGCCTCAAGCGCCGCCACGATCTTCGCGGGACGGGTTCTTGACACCGAGGCCCCAGTGGCCGGCGCCATCCCTGTCAAGATGCGGTCGACGGTCCTTGGCGAGGACCGAGAGTTCTTCGTGCATCTGCCTCAGGACTACGAAGCTGACACAACGACTCGATATCCGGTCCTGTACGTCCTCGATGGGACATCGCAGTCCGGTCATACAGCAGAATCCGCCAGGCTCTTGGCACGCATCGGGATCATTCCACCAATGATCGTCGTCGGGGTGGGGAGTATCAACGGCGCCACCAGGAACCGAGACTACACGCCGCCCGACATGCGGCTCGATTCCGACCGTCCCACGGGTTCCAAGGGCGCAGCAGATCGATTTCTGTCCTTCTTGCAGACTGAACTAATAGCCCGTATTGATCGGGACTATCGCACCATGCGGCCGCGAATGCTCGCAGGCTGGTCGCGGGGTGGTTTGTTCGTCGTCTACTCTGAGCTCATCGCTCCCTCTCTCTTCGACGCGAGGTTCGCACATAGTCCGGCACTCTGGCGTGATAATGACCTGATCGTGACGCGCCTGCAGGAAGCACTGACGGCAGGGAAGCTGCCGCCGGGGTTGCTGTACCTCAGCTTGGGTGACCAGGAGAACGAGAAGATGACAGCGGCTTTCAGACACGCCGTGACCGTTCTAGACCGCGATGCGCCGGCGACCTTGAGGTGGCGGGCCGATTTCAGTACGAGAGGGCAACACGAGTCGAACCCACATCTCTCAACCCCCGTGGGGCTCTGTGTGATGTTTCGAGAGGATCAGCGTTGTCAAGGCAGCGGCATAAAACAGGTGATTCGGCAGCCCCAGGCCGCCCAACAATCGGATGCAACGGACGGCGCTGCGCGCCGCCGCTGACCGTTGATGCGTTGGGCGATCACGAAAGGAGAATGGACGTGCGAATCGGAGTCATCGGCGCTGGAAGCATGGGGAAGATACTTGCGCGCCACCTCGCCAAGCTCGGCCATCACGTCTCGATTGCAAGCTCGAGAGGACCTGAGAACCTGACCGCGGTGGCGGGCGAGCTCGGAGCGACGCCCACTTCCGTTGTCGACGCCACCAAAGCCGCAGAAGTCGTCGTCCTTGCAATCCCAACGAAGGCCGTCGCCGATCTTCCGCGGGGCCTGTTTGCCAACGTGCCGAGCAGCGTCGCCGTAATCGATATCGGCAACTATCATCCTGAGCTTCGCGATGGCCACATCGATGCGATAGACCGGGGCATGCTCGACAGCCAGTGGGTCGAGCAGCAGATCGGGCATCCCGTGATCAAAGCGTTCAACAACATCTTCGCCAAGAGCCTTCTCGAGAAGGGCGTTTCGAGGGGGACGAGGGGGCGGATAGCTCTCTCCGTCTACGGCGATTCGTCGGACGCCAAGACAGCAGTGCTCCGCCTCGTCGACGATCTTGGTTTCGAGCCTGTCGACGGTGGAGCTCTGGACGACTCCTGGCGGCAGCAGCCCGGAACGCCGGCTTACTGCCGCGATCTTGAAGCCGCTGCTCTCCGGCGCGCGCTCGCCGAGGCTGACCGGAGCCGAATCGCCGAATACCGCGCCGAACAGGAGGCTCGTATCAGGAGGTCGATGTAACGATACTAAGGGCATAGTGGGCGTCGTGCGAGCACTGCCGTCGAGAATGGCGATCACAGGGCCAACCGAGTGATCACCGTGGACACCTGGGCCACGAATCCTGATCTCGACGGAACCACCAAGAAAGGAGCCAGTGTCTTGGCTCAGCTCCCGATCTTCGCCGCCTTGATATTGTCGTCCGTCTCCCCCAAGTCATCCAGTAGGTAGCGCGGGTCGATGCCAGCGCGAGCAGCCGCCAAAGGAGCCAGTGTCCTTTACTCCAGCCGCAAGTTGCAGATCTCGATGCCAGCGACAGGAGCACGAGAAAGAGGCCCGTCTGCAGTGAGGAGAGGCGCTTCGTACAGCCGTGCCACAGCGACATAGAAGGCGTCGTAGGCGCTGACGTTGTGCCGATGTCGCCAGGCTTCTGAAATGAGGGCGGTGTGCGGAACGCGATCAATCGGCCAGTCGCTGAGATCTTCGAGAGCCATCCAAGCTCTGGCCTCCTCGAGCCCTTTGTGGAGAACGGCCCTCCTCAAGACTGAGAGCACTTCGACGTCCAAGAGAGCAGGAGCCATCAAGAATGCGCTATCGACGATCTCCTGGAGTTTGCAGCCTACAGGAGTACGGAGAAGGTACTCCGCAGCCGCGGAGGCGTCGATGACGTATCGGCTCAATCGATTTCTCGCTGTCGCTGCCCTCGCTCCTCCTCGAGCAGCGAAGCCGCCGAGACGGCGAGGTCGGTCGGTGGGCGCCGGGCGAGGCGTTCGTACCATTCCAAACGATTCATCTCCCGCTCAAGGGCGGCCAGTGCGACGTCACTGAGCGTCCGGTGTTGCTGCCGCGCATAACGCCGCAGGCGAGTATGAAGAGGCTCGGGCAGATTCTTGACCTGGAGGTTTGCCATGACGAAAGTCTAGCATGCTACCAGCATGCTGCAGCCTTGGGCATGGCGGCTGCTTGGGAGGAAGGCGACCGGCGGCCGGACGTGATCGGCGAGCTGCTCTCTCCATCCAGCACCGAAAAGCGGGATCTCTACACCCGGTTTTCCGCACGAAGGAGTACTCCGGTGCGATCCGGAACCGGGGCCGCTGGAATGACTGCGCCTGGCGGGCCGGTTCTACCAGCCGATCCTGCCCGATGAGAAGGGTCGGCGCTGGGAGTGAACAGCTCGGTGTGTTCCTCGGCATTGGGCTGCCAGTAGCTTGAAGCTCACACCGGAGCCTCTGAGCCGAGTGCCTTATTGCCATGATGGTGTCGTATAAGACAGGAGGAGCTCCGCCCGACTCCTCGGAGCGGCCTCTGTCGGCTAAGTACAGATCCGAAGCCTCCGCCCACCTTGCTTATGCGACATTCCGCATGGCATTGACGAGAGTACGGTTCAGCGGTAACCTTTACCTAAGTTGCAACAAAAGAAGGAGATAGAGATATTAGCCGCCACTCACCGTGATTTCGCCAAGGCCAGAAGTTGTCGTGATGGCTGGTTGGGAGCTCGGGTGACTAGACGTGACACCATAGGTTGGCCGGAGAGATAATGACCCTTGAGGAGAAAATCGAAAGGCTCGAATCTTTCAAGGACCTAGTCCTTAGCTGGGAACGGTCATACGAAGACGCGGCCATACAAGCTCAACTTCGTTCCAAGATCAACCGCGAAAAGAACTGGGTCCGACGGGAGGTCATCGAGGCCAATTGCTTCAAGGCCATCACTATAGGCCCACCACCCGCAATTGGCGGACTGGTAATGACTCGAATTGACCCGTTTATAATGTTGTTTGACGCGCCTTACGGAGTAAGCCTTGTCGAAGTAGTGGTCGATGTGGTTGAAGAAACAATCGGCGTCCTGCGTAGTGCACCGCCCCAGACTGACGCAATGAAAAGCGAACCTCTTGTCCGCGAGGAAACTGTTCAAGGCTACGCCTTTATTGCCATGCCAATGATCAACGGCCGCCATGACTTCGACGATGTGCACGATGCAATCAAGGAGGCCGCCCAGCGATGTGGGATTCAGGCAGAGCGTGTGGACGAGCCCCATAGTACGGACCGGATCACCGATCGTATCCTTGAGTCGATCCGGCGTGCGGAGTATGTGATCGCCGATCTGACTGAGGCGAGGCCTAACGTCTACTTCGAAGCTGGCTACGCTCACGCCCTTCGAAAGACGCCGATCTACATCGCCCGGGAAGGAACACAACTTGAGTTTGATCTCAAGGACTATCCAGTTATTTTCTTCAATAACCTGCGACAATTAAAGGACTCTTTGGAACAGAGGCTTCGAGGCATTGCGAACAAGAGGGTCTCCGGCTAACCCCGGCAGGCGAGCGGACGAAAACCGCAAAACAGCGCGGTTCCCACTCGCTCACCGCCAAGCTCGTGCAGCGCTCAACACGAGGCCTCAGAAGGACGGCTGACGCCGCACGCTTAGGCCCTGCACCGTTGGGCGGCAGAATTGCGGAGGAACAAGGATAATGCTGTTTAACGTCGGGCAGTACTACACACGCGAGCAGATAAGGACTGAACTTCGTGGCGAAATTCAGTCCTACCTGCCGCAGCATAATGGGCGCATAGTGGCCGGTTGCTTTGGGCGCAAGTTGAACCCTGAAGCGCCACGAGAAGTTCAGGCAGGCAAAGAACAGAAGGTGATGCGGAAAGCCGAGACGCTTGCAGCCCAGGCCGACAAGCGCATACCCCTCTTCTTGAAGGGAACTCCAGAGCGACCGCAAGCCGCGATTTGGCAATATCAGGGTGTATACGAACTTTGCGAGTTGGTAGACGATCATGCCGCGCTGGAGGCTGCAGCGACTCACTCAGGAAGGCGTGGACTGTTGTCGTACCTGTTGCATTTCCGCTCCGTTGAGGGGCATGTGAACTTTTCGCCCAACCCCACCGCTTGAGCGGACGGCTGACGCCTCGCTCATCGGTATAAACGTTAGGTGGACTCAACCGGATGCAGCTCCGAGCAGGGCTGCTAGCCATCGCACTCGACGTCGGGACGAAACCATGCCAACCCCTGATTCTCGCGTAACGATCCACATGGCGGCGAGCCTCGACGGCTTCATCGCTCGCAAGGACGGGAGCGTCGATTGGATGGAAACCTCCGACGAATTCCTAGGCGGGGACACCATGGACCCAGGATTCGTCGAGGCGTTCCTCAAGACGATCGACTGCTACGTCATGGGATCGCGAACCTATGAGACCGCGCTTCGTTTTGAAGCCCAAGGGTTGGGGTGGGCGTACGGCGACAAACCCACTTTCGTCCTCACGAGTCGCGAGCTACCACGGACCCGGGATACGGTCGAGCTCCACTCAGGCGATCTCGCGCAATTCGTGAATGGGCGCCTACGCCCCACGTTCCGTACCATCTGGTTTGTTGGAGGCGGTGTGGTGTCCGCCGAATGCCTTCGTCTCGGGCTGGCCGACGAAGTTCGCTATTCGATCCTGCCGATCTTGATTGGTGATGGGATTCCATTCTTCGACAAGCTCGATAGAGACATCGCCCTCCATCTGGCGGAGGTCAAGGCCTACAAGAACGGCCTGGTGGAGCTGCGTTACGAGGTGCGAGGACATCGCGAGGAGGCGCGGACCGCCACCTAGCGGCATATCTGCGAACAACGGCTCATATCCACAGATACGGCCCATATCTGGAGACAATGAGCCATATCCCGGAACAACGGGCCATATCGCCAGACAATGAGCCGTATCTCCAGA
>Ga0134121_10000062_pt1 | contig 118136 bp, 83 predicted proteins | sample KB301_FD_96463 | JGI IMG/M metagenome (GOLD analysis project Ga0134121, IMG submission 96463) | Terrestrial soil microbial communities without Nitrogen fertilizer from Kellogg Biological Station, Michigan, USA - KB3-0-1 | ecosystem: Environmental > Terrestrial > Soil > Unclassified ...
AATGTTTTCGGAGCTAATAACTTTGGAACACTTGCGCGAAATACCAGTGCAACAGTTACCACTCCGGGTAGTTGGATTGAAATAACACCTCCTTCCACAAGCGTTACAAAACAGGTATCAGGAGATCTCATCTACTATCCTTTTGCTGTTGATCCTGTTACACCAGGCACCATTTGGGCTGGATACGATACCTTGTATAAGAGTACTGACAATGGAGATACCTGGATTCCGTTTCCCGGTTCCCAGGATCCTTATGGTAAAATTGCACGATTAGCCGTGAGCAACAACACTCATCAAAATGTTTTCACTGTGGACTCTAACGGATTTATAAACAGACTGGATGGTGGCGGTGAGTCCTATGATGCCACTCCTGCTATTTCCCTTCCAGAACCACCTATCACTGACATTTGCTTATCAACAGACTCTTCAAAAAGCAACAACTATGTATGGGTGTGCTATGGAGGTTACTTTTCGGGGAAAAAAGTATATCGCAGTATTGATGGAGGGGAAGATTACCAAAATTACTCTACCGGTCTTCCTAATGTTCCTGTTCATTGCCTTGCCTATATGCCCGGCGACACCAATCACTTAGTGTTTGCAGGGACTGACATTGGAATCTATTATCGCGACACCACGATGTCAAGCTGGCTGCCTTATAATTCAGGCATGCCTTACGTTATAGTACAGGATATCAAAATTGATACGGCAGCCCACATCATACTGGCTGCCACTTACGGCAGAGGAATTTGGAAAACTCCTCTTAATTGTTTCAGCAATTTAACCGCGGCAGTAATCAGTGGCGAGTATCTTATGTGCGCAGGAGAAAGTATCCCTCTCACAGCCGATGGACCCTGCGGCTACGATTCCTATCTATGGAGTACCGGAGAAACCACGAAGTCCATTTCAGTTACAGCGAATGGAGTTTATACCGTAACTATATCCGATGGAACCAATTCTTTAACTGCCACTCATCATCTTACCGCTGCCGGCGCTGGTATAGTGTGGGAAAAAACTTTAGGAACCACATTTTCAGTTGGGTACTCCATTGAACAAACTACTGATAATGGTTACATAGTTGCATCAGCGGTTGAACAGGCAGATGGTTGTTATGATAATAGCGATTTAAAGATTACCAAATTAGATATGGAGCATAACGTTACTTGGCAAAAATGCCTGGGAGGTAGTGGAAATGATACACAAGGTCAGCCTGATGTACATCAAACTGCTGATGGGGGATTTATTATTTGCAGCATGACAACATCCCCCAATGATGGAGATGTTTCAGGAATTCACCCTTATGACGATGGTACTCCTGCTTCTCCTGATTACTGGATCGTGAAATTAAATGCTGCGGGAGGTTTGGCTTGGCAAAAATGTTTAGGAGGTCCGGGTTATGATCAACCTTATTCCATTCAACAAACTGAAGATGGAGGATACATTGTAGCTGGAATTACTAACGAGAATGGGGGTGATGTTTCAGGGTACTTAGGCGGATCTTCTAATTGCTGGATAGTAAAATTAGCTGCCGATGGAAATAATATTGAATGGCAAAAATGTTATTATGCTGCAGCAGCATATAGTATAAGACTAACTTCTGATGGTGGATTCATAGTAGCCGGAATTGGTGGAAATAATGCTATTGATTATTGGATTTTGAAATTAGATTCAGTAGGAAATATTGATTGGCAAAAAAATTACGGAGGTCCTGGTTATGATTCCCCGACTTCCATTCAGCAAACTGAAGACGGAGGATATATTGTAGCAGGTCAATCTAATGCAAATGGCGGTTATGTTTCTGGTAATCACGGTTACAATAAAAACGACTATTGGATCGTGAAATTAGATTCCGTTGGAAATTTAGCATGGCAAAAATCTTTCGGCGGGACCGGTGATGATGTTGCCTATTCAATCCAGCAAACCGAAGAGGGTGGGTTTATCGTTGCAGGATACACGACTTCCTACGATGGAGATGTTTCAGGAAACCACCCTGGTAGCGATGCTAATCCTATTATGGCCGATTTCTGGATCGTAAAATTAGATTCCGGTGGAAATTTACTCTGGCAAAAATGTTTAGGCGGCAGCAGTTATGATATTGCCTATTCAATCCAACAAACAACCGATGGTACATTTATTATTGCCGGATATACAGGTTCCCATGATGGAGATGTAACCGGATTTAATGGCTATACAGATACGTGGGTAGTAAATCTTGCGGCAGGTTGCCCTGCCCCCTTCCGCGATTTTGCTGTAACTAACTTAACAAGCACATCAGCCACGCTAAACTGGGGAACGCGAGATTGTGTTGATGGATATGTTGTTCGTTCTTCTGAAGAAGGATCTATTGATCTTTTGGGAACAGATGTTGGTAATTCAGGACTTTTAAATCTTGGCGGTTTGACTCCTTCAACAAACTACGAATGGTCAGTTGCATCACATTGCGTGGATGGAGGAATAGATCAGTATTCAGAGCCTTCGCCAACTCAAAAGTTCACAACACCGCCGGTAAAGCTGCAACAGGAAAAACTTTTAGTTTTCGATTGCGCACTATATCCCAATCCGACGGTAGGCAATTTCACTCTTGATATTACTTCATCGGCTTCTGGCATTGCAAAAATCGAGATCACCACATTGCTTGGAAATCTTATTTACAAAGATAACCTCATGGTTAACGAGCAGAATAATACCTATGAGTTTAACTCGGTGCTTCAATCGCAGGGTTTATATATCGTGACAATTACTTTGAACAACGAAAAAGTTGTCAGGAAAATCTTGCGTAGCAACTAAACCTACAGCATGAGCTTTGAACAGCAAAAGATAAATTTCACATCCCGCGAGAAGATGACCTTGCACTTTTAGTGTAGGGTGTTTCTTATAAAATGATGGCAAGTAAACTTGAGATCACCTACTCTACCATGCGCGCCCACATGAAAAAGATTTACGAGAAACTTCACGTAAGCTCCATGACGGAACCGGTTGCAAAAGCTATTAATCAGAAATTCTTCGGGTAGATTCAACTGGTTTTTATTGTTCCCTTTACAGTAATGCAACCCATTATGAAAAAAAATCTAATCATTCTTCTCTGCTTCACCGGCTTTGAAGCATTTGCACAACAAAACAAAATTGACTCTTTACAATCGCTGCTCAAAAAAGATAGAGAAGACACGAGCAAAGTAAACCACCTCAACGCCCTCGCCTGGGAACTGAAGAGCAACAACCCCGACACTGCTATCATCATCGGCAACCAGGCATTATCCCTTGCAGAAAAGTACCAGTGGAAAAAAGGCATCGCGAATTCTCTTGCACAACTCGGTGCTTTCTATGGGTTTAAAGGCGACTATACCAAAGCACTTGACTACTATCTGAAAGCATTAAAGATTGACGAAGAAGTGAATAATAAAAAAGGAATAGCAAGCTGTCTTGGCAGTATCGGACTTATCTATTATTATCAAGGCGATTATCCGAAGGCATTGGGTCATAATTTCAAGGCGCTGAAAATGGCTCAAGAAATGGGAGATAAAAAATTGCAAGCAAGCAATCTCGGATATATTGGAAATGTCTATAAAGACCAGGGCGATTTTCCCAAAGCATTGGATTATTATTTCAAAGCATTGAAAATCGCAGAAGAACTCGGAGATAAGCGATTGCAATCAACCAATATTGGAGGTATAGGAATTGTCTATGAGCAGCAAGGTGATTACCCCAAGGCGCTTGCCTACCAACAGAAAGCATTAAAGATTCAGGAAGAACAGAATAATAAAAGAGCAATAGCCGCAACCCTCCACAACATCGGAAATCTCTATAGCAAGCAAGGCGATCAAACTCAGGCACTGGAATATTATTTCAGGGCATTGAAGATAAATGAAGAGATAGGAAATAAAAGTTATAAAGCCAACAACCTCACCTGTATGGGAGCTGTATATTATGCCCAGGGCGATTATCCCAAAGCATTGGACTACTATTTCAAGTCCTTGAAAATGGATGAAGAACTCGGAGATAAAAGCGGAATTGCAACATGTCTCGTCAACTTCGGTGAGCTTTATACCAAAAACGGAAAATTTAATGAAGCAGAAGTGGAACTTAAAAAAGCAATTACTCTTGCCGATAGCATCGGCTCCAAAGATATTTTAAGAGATGCTGAAGAATACCTTTCCCATCTCTATGACACTACCGGCAAGTTTGAACTGGCGCTTGCTCATTATAAAAAAGCAATGGTACTAAAGGACACACTTTTTTCTCAAGAGAAGAATAAAGAAATTACCCGCAAGGAAATGAACTATGAGTTCGACAAAAAAGAAGCCGCAACAAAAGCCGAGCAGGATAAGAAAGATGTGCTAACACAGGCAGCAATGAGGCAGCAACGAAACATTCGCAATTCAGTGAGCGCAGGTCTTGCCATAGTTCTTTTGTTTTCAGTTATAGTTTTTCGCCAGCGAAATAAAATTTCAAAAGAGAAAAAACGCAGCGACGATTTATTATTAAATATTCTTCCATCAGAAACCGCAGAAGAACTAAAACAAACAGGCGGTGCCAAAGCGAAAAGCTACGATGAAGTGACAGTGATGTTCACTGACTTCAAAAACTTTACGCAAGCAGCAGAAAAATTCAGTGCAGAAGAGCTTGTGAATGAAATCAATGATTACTTCAGTGAGTTCGATAAAATTATTTCCAAATACAACATCGAAAAAATAAAAACCATTGGCGACAGCTACATGTGCGCCGGAGGGTTGCCTGTTGCCAACCAAACAAATGCAGAGGACATTGTGCGCGCAGCGCTCGATATTCAACAACTCATGCAACAGCATCGTCAACAACGGGAGCAACAAAGTCAACCCTTCTTCGAGATACGCATCGGCGTGCACACAGGACCTGTGGTTGCCGGGATTGTGGGCATCAAAAAATTCGCTTACGACATTTGGGGCGACACAGTAAACATTGCTTCAAGAATGGAATCATCAGGCGAAGCAGGCAAAGTAAACATCAGCGGAAGCACTTATGAGTTGGAGAAAGAAAAATTTCCTTGCAGTTATAGAGGAAAAATTCAGGCAAAGAATAAGGGGGAGATTGATATGTATTTTGTGGAGGCAATTATCTGAACTGTGATTTATTTAATTCACGTGATTCGCTGATTAGCATCATTAATCATAATCATAAAGATGAAAAACCTTTTTCCCTTTACATTGTACTTGATACTTTGTACTTCTTCTTTCGCCCAAGACCAACACCTCATTGACTCTTTAGAAACCCAACTCAAAAACCACAAAGCTCACAAGCTGGAGTTGCAGATAAAATCTCCATCGTTGTACGACACTACAGCGGCAAACATTTTAAATAAACTCTCCATAGCTTATACTGACAATAACCCTGATAAAGAAATGGATTATGCCAATCAGTGCCTCGCTTTATCAGAGCAGATAGGTTATAAAAAAGGAATGGGTAATGCTTATAACAGCATGGGTGTTGTTAATGATGGTAAAGGAGATTATTTATCCGCCCTTGAATTTTATAAAAAATCTTTTAGGATTAGAGAAGAAATTGGCGATAAAAAAGGTATTGCCGGTTCATACAACAACATCGGGCTTATTTATTGGAAGCAAGGCAATTATCCCGAAGCATTGAAGAATTATTTCGCTTCTTTAAAAATGATGGAACAAATCGGGGATAAAAATGGCATTGCTGGTTCTTACAACAACATCGGAACTATTTATTATAACCAAGGCAATGAGCCCGAAGCATTGAAGAATCTTTTAGCTGCTTTAAAAATCCATGAAGAAATCGGGAATAAAAATGGAATCGCTACTTCTTACAACAACATCGGAGTTATTTATCAGGTACAAGGCAATTATTCCGAAGCAATGAAGAATCAATTGGCTGCTTTAAAGATAAGAGAAGAAATCGGAGATAAAAATGGCATCGCTAGTTCTTATGGCTACTTCGGAGGTATTTATAATGACCAAGGCAATTATTCCGAAGCAATGAAGAATCAATTGGCTGCTTTAAAAATAAGAGAAGAAATCGGAGATAAAAATGGCATCGCATTTTCTTTTATGAATATCGGAGAAACATATATCAAAGAGAAAAAATACAATGAAGCTTCTGAAAATCTGAATAAAGCATTGTCCCTTGCAAAAGAGATTGGGGGTTTGGAGATTATTAAATATATCTATGATGATTTGGTAACATTAAACAGTGCACAAGGTAATTTTAATAAGGCATTGGGGTATTACAAACTCTTCATCAGCACCCGTGATAGCTTGGTGAATAATGAGAACACCAAAAAAACTGTTCAGGTGCAAATGCAATATGATTTTGATAAAAAAGAATCATTAACAAAAGCTGAGCAGGAAAAGAAAGATGTGGTTGCACAAAAAGAAATGCAGAAACAAAAGTTGGTGCGCAACGGATTTGTTGGCGGCTTTGCAGTGGTGCTGCTTTTTGCAGGAGTGTTTTTTCGTCAGCGAAATAAAATAAGCAGGGCGAAAAAAATAAGCGAAGCCGAAAAAGAACGAAGTGAAGAATTGCTGCTCAACATTCTTCCTGCCGAAGTAGCTGAAGAAATTAAAACAACAGGCACAGCTAAAGCAAAATCGTTCACAATGGTGACAGTGATGCTTACTGATTTCAAAGACTTCACGAGCATAAGTGAAAAAGTGAGTGCTGAACTGTTGGTTGACGAAATACACACTTGCTTCAGCGCCTTCGATAACATTCTGCAGAAATATAAAATTGAAAAAATAAAAACCATAGGCGATGCTTACTTGTGTGCAAGTGGATTGCCTGTGAGCAATTACACGCACGCCACGGATATGATCAATGCAGCTCTTGAAATCAGAAACTATATGCTTGAGCGAAAGAAGGAAAAAGAAGGCAGAGGAGAAATTCCGTTCGAGTTGCGTATTGGCATTCACACAGGTCCTGTTGTAGCGGGAATAGTGGGAGTAAAAAAATATGCCTACGACATCTGGGGTGATACTGTGAACCTTGCTGCGAGAATGGAACAAAATTCGGAAGCGGGAAAGGTGAACATCAGCGGAGCTACTTATGAGTTGGTGAAAGATAAATTCAACTGTACGCAGCGTGGAAAAATTCAGGCGAAGAATAAAGGGGAGATTGATATGTATTTTGTCGAAGAAAGTATTATGTTGTGAGTATTAAGTATTATGACTAAAAACAAAAACTAAATGAAAAAACTTTTTCTCTTTACATTGTATTTGATACTTTGTACTTCTTCTTTCGCCCAAGACCAACACCTCGTTGATTCTTTAGAAACCCAACTCAAAAACCACAACGCTCACAAGCTGGAGTTGAAAATAAAATCTCCATCGCTATATGATACCACAGCGGCAAACATTTTATATCGACTCTCCGTAGCCCATTGGGGCAATAACCCTGATAAGGCAATGGATTATGCCAATCAATGTCTGGCAGTATCAGAGCAGATAGGTTATAAAAAAGGAGAGGGCAATGCTTTTAACAGTATGGGATGTATTAATTATTTTAAAGGCGATTATTTATCTGCTTTGGAATTTCATAAAAAAACATTGAAGATAAGAGAAGACATTGGCGACAAAAAAGGTATTGCTGGCACTTACAACAATATCGGACAAGTTTTTAGAGATCAAGGCAATTATCCTGAAGCACTGAAGGATTATTTCGCTGCTTTAAAAATGAATGAGGAATCTGGAAATAAACAATGGCAAGCAATTAATCTTGGCAACATCGGAATTATTTATGACGAACAAGGTAATTATCCCGAAGCACTTAAGAATTATTTAGCTGCTTTAAAAATATATGAAGAAACCGGGGATAAAGAAGGCATCGCTGGTACTTACAACAACATCGGGGTTATTTATATGAACCATGGCAAGTATCCCGAAGCATTGAAGAATTATTTTGCTTCTTTAAAAATCAGTAAAGAAATTGGGGATAAAAATGGCATTGCTACTACTTGCGATAACATCGGAGTTATTTATCGTGAGCAAGGCAATTATCCCGAAGCATTGAGGAATCATTTTACTTCTTTAAAAATCGAAGAAGAAATTGGGGATAAAGACGGTATCACTCGTTCTTACAACAACATTGGGATTAATTATACCAAAGAGAAAAGATACAATGAAGCGTTTGAATATTTGAATAAAGGATTGTCCCTTTCAAAAGAGATTGGCAGTTTGGAGCATATGAAAGAAAGCTTTGACGGTTTAGCAAAATTGGATAGTTCACAAGGCAACTTTAATAAGGCATTGGAGCATTACAAACTATTCATCAGCACCCGCGATAGCTTGGTGAATAATGAGAACACCAAAAAAACTGTTCAGATGCAAATGCAATATGATTTTGATAAAAAAGAATCATTAACAAAAACTGAGCAGGAAAAGAAAGATGTGGTTGCACAAAAAGAAATGCAGAAACAAAAGTTGGTGCGCAACGGATTTGTTGGCGGCTTTGCAGTGGTGCTGCTTTTTGCAGGAGTGTTTTTCAGGCAGCGAAATAAAATAAGCAAGGCGAAAAAAATAAGCGAAGCCGAAAAAGAACGAAGTGAAGAATTGCTGCTCAACATTCTTCCTGCCGAAGTAGCCGAAGAAATTAAAACAACAGGCACAGCCAAAGCCAAATCCTTCACGATGGTAACAGTGATGCTCACTGATTTCAAAGACTTCACGAGCATAAGTGAAAAAGTGAGCGCTGAACTTTTAGTTGACGAAATACACACCTGCTTCAGCGCCTTCGATAACATTCTGCAGAAATATAAAATTGAAAAAATAAAAACCATTGGCGATGCTTACTTGTGTGCAAGCGGATTACCCGTGAGCAATTACACGCACGCCACGGATATGATCAATGTAGCTCTTGAAATCAGAAACTATATGCTTGAGAGAAAGAAGGAAAAAGAAGGCAGAGAGGAAATTCCGTTCGAGTTGCGCATTGGCATTCACACGGGTCCTGTTGTAGCGGGAATAGTGGGAGTAAAAAAATATGCTTACGACATTTGGGGCGACACCGTAAACCTCGCAGCACGGATGGAACAAAATTCAGAAGCGGGTAAAGTGAATATCAGCGGAACTACTTATGAGTTGGTGAAAGATAAATTCTCTTGCACACACCGCGGGAAAATTCAGGCAAAGAATAAGGGAGAGATTGATATGTATTTTGTCGAACACCAATTGTAATAAGCAGATAAGTGAGACCCCGATTTTTTTTCGGGGTCGAGCGGCCAAATTGAAATAAAAATTTTGCATCTGGAGATCACCTGCTCCGCCGTGCGGGCCCACATGAAAGATTTATGAGAAACTTCACGTTAGCTCCATGACGGAAGCAGTTGCAAAAGCTATTAACCAGAAATGCGGGCTATTGTCACTATTGGCAATTGACAAGCGCTGTTTGAGAATGTTTCTTTGCACTTTCTTTCTCAACCGAAATGTGAAAACATTCTTCTAACTAAAAAATAAAAAAAATTAAAAGGAGGACGCTGAAAATCCTTAATAGAGTAAGCAATCATAGTGAAACCAAATAATAAATGAAAAATTCTATTCTGATTTTTGTTTTGTTCATCATTGTATCTTCTGCTGCATCCGCGCAATGGATTAAGCAGGCAACAGGATTCTCCACCCCCATAGGCACGTTGCAAATTGTAATCGTTAATCCACTAACAGTTTGGGTACCTTCTTATGATACACTTTATTATGGCCAAACCAACTCCAGGGAAATTACCAGAACCACTGATGGCGGAGCAACATGGACACCGGGATCTTTAAACGATATACCTGCCAGTCAAACATGGTCTGCTCTTTCCGCAATTAATAGTGACACAGCCTGGGGAGCATTTTATGACGGTGTTAATTTTGTTGGTGGCAGTTTATGGCGCACCAATGATGGTGGAAACTCATGGGCGCAGCAAACGGTCTATGGCGGCAGTTCATTTCCTGATGTTGTTCACTTCTGGAATGCTAACACAGGAGTTACCATCGGCGATCCGGTAGATAATGAATTTGAAATATACACTACCAACGATGGAGGTTCAACATGGGCTCTTGTTGATGGTGCAAATATTCCTGACCCTTTACCCGGTGAATACGGTACAGTAAGAGCATCTGATGTATGGAATAATACCATTTGGTTTGGAACTACATTAGGCAGAGTATTTAAGTCCACAGATTTTGGAGCAACGTGGACGGTGTCTTCAACCGGCGACCAGGAAGATGCCATTCAATTGATCGAGTTTGCAAATGATAAGCTTGGTTGGATGGAAGTTTCGAGTTACGCATTATATGCATGGACAAAGACTTTGCGTACTGAAGATGGTGGCATTACATGGACTAATATTACAACAACCGGCCATTACTTTTGGGGTGGGTTGGCTTATGTGCCGGGTACCAACAGTACTCTTGTTTCGTCAGGGTTTGATTATGCGTACACCACCAACAGGTTCGGCAGTGCTTATAGTTTGAACGGAGGTGATAGCTGGACAACAATAGATTCAACAGACTTTTACATTAACGCAGTAGAATTTTATAATTCTACAACCGGGTGGAGCGGAGGACTTAGTGCCAGCGCAACTGAGGGAGGTATTTTTAAATGGGATGGCACCATTGCAAATGGTTCCTCATGTCCGGCTCCGGTAAACTTTTCTGTTTCCCCTGTAACATCTTCATCGGCTAAATTAAAATGGAATGAGCCAATCGCAGGGGAAGCATATAAGGTAAGATACAGAGTCGCCGGTACAACTGAGTGGACAAAGCTTTCATCAGCTCGAATTAGTAAGACACTTAAGGACTTGTCACCATCTACTCAGTATGAATATCAGGTAAAATCTATCTGCAGTGTGCAGCCCAATGTCGTATCTGACTGGTCTAAAAAACAAACTTTTACCACTGATGCATTGAGGTTGGAAATGGTTGAGGGAACCAGGATTGATGTTTATCCCAACCCGGTCTCACAATCTGCCACCATCTCATTCTCATTAAATGAGACCTCTGCGGTAGTAATAGAACTTATGAATATAAATGGAAAGTCAATTAAAGTGATTGCTGATCAGGAATTTTCTGAAGGCAATCATGAAGTAACATTTAATTGTGAATCATTAAATTCAGGTCTTTATTTGTTGCAATTGAAGACACCCATGGGCGTGATAACTCAAAAAATAGTTGTCGTTCATTAATATTCGAGTTGAATTCGGGAAAGGCAGTTCAGTAGTGAGCTGCCTTTTTTTGTTTTAGGGTATCATTAGATGCGGCTTGTCAATATGCATTTCTCCGGGATAATGAAGGTTTTTAGAGATGCCATATATTTTCATACAACAGTTGGTGTTGGCTATTGTCACTATTGACAATTGCCTCGCATTGTCCGGCGAAGTTTCTTTGCACTTTCATCTCTAAACCAAAACACCATTAATCATGAAAAAGAAAATTTACTTTACGGCAATCATTGCACTTACGTTGCAAATTGCTAATGCGCAGTGGGCACAGGTTTCAAGCAACCTGGCTTCAGGGCGTACAATTTTCAGAATGTCGGCTCACGGATCGTCCGATTGTTACGGCATTGCCGGCAGCGATGATGGCAGCGCCAATCAGGATGTTACCTTCACCCATGACGGAGGGGCAACCTGGCAATCTGTAACCATTGCTGACCTGGCGGACAATTATATCATTGACATTTTTGCTTCATCGAAAACAACCGCACATGTTATCGGATGGAATTACGTGACGGGTGGTGGCAACGTTTTCAAAACTACAGATGGCGGCCAAACTTGGAAACGTGAAGCAGCGAATGCATTCACAAACCCTGCAAGCTTTCCTGATGACGTTGCTTTTTTCAATGCCTCGCACGGAGTGATGTTCGGTGATGCGGTTGACGAGCAATATGAAATTTATACCACTTCAGACAAGGGCAAACACTGGCACCAGGTTGCGAACACTATCGAACCGTTGTCGGATGAGTACGGTGGATCGTGCCTGCTCGAAGTTTACGGAAATACTGTTTGGGCAGTAATACTTGCCCTCGATGTTGACGGAAACATTGCGAACGCACGGCTCGTGCAATCTGATGACAGAGGAGCAACATGGTACGTTAGAAATGCATCGCTGCCGGCCGGAACATCGGGCTTCAGCTTCAGCTTCCGCGATGAATCAATCGGACTTATTAATACCGACGGAAAACTTTATCGCACCACTGATGGTGGCACTTCTTTCACCGAAGTAAATTACACAGGCACAATCTTCCCTCTCGACATTGAGATTACACAGACTGTCGGTGGTTCCGGATGTTGGGTGAGCGCAGGCGGTGCTTTTGGTACCGTGCCATCGGGCTCTTCAGTAACATTCGATGATGGCGACAACTGGTACACGATTGATACAGATGTAGCACACGGATGTCTTGCCATGGTAAACGAGAGACATGGTTTCACCGGCGGCGTGTCTTCCGATAGCGGAGATGATGGAGTATTCTACTGGGCAGGATCTTCTTTGAAACAAGATGCTGTTGTTGCTTGTGATGAACTCGTTTTAAATATTTATCCCAATCCAACCAGTGAAACATTTTCTCTTATGCTCACTTCAGTAACCGATGAAGTTTGCAATCTTAGCTTGTATGATATGCAAGGAAGATTGGTATTGAATCAGAAATTTGCTCCGAATGAAATCTTCTCCTTTGGAAATGATCTGACACCGGGATTATATCTTGCTCAGATTATTTCAGGAAATGAAAAACGTTCTGCGCGATTGATTAAGCAATAAGCATTTCTTACCGATAATCCATTCTTTTGAAATTGCCGGGCAATGAGTCCGGCAATTTTTTTTCGCAACTCAAATATTTATTGGCGGAAAGCCTGGGGCTATTGTCACTATTGACAATTGACACGCGCTGTTCCATTGAGTTTCTTTACACCTGAATTTTTCACTCTGAAATTTAAACTACTATGAAAAAAATTTACTTGCTCATCCCAATATTCATTTGCTTAATTGGAAACGCAAATTCACAAACACCTGACTGGCTTTGGGCAAATGCATTTGGGGAAGACACAGGTTATGATATAGCGACCTCTCTATCCATAGATAAGTCCGGAAACGTGTACGCAACAGGTATTTTCAATGGAACAGTTGACTTTGATCCCGGACCCGGAGTGTTCAACTTAACTTCCGAAGGTTCCAGTGACATTTTTATTTCCAAATCAGATAGTTCCGGAAACTTAATTTGGGTAAAGCAAATGGGCGGGTCAAATGTCAACGGTGAATACGCTCAATCCATTGCTGTTGATGCTGTATACAATGTATACAGCACAGGTTACTATTATGGAACAGCCGACTTTGACCCTGGCGCAGGAACATTCAACTTAAGTTCGCCCGGAATTGCCAGTGCCGTTTACATTTCCAAATTAGACGGCTCAGGCAATTTTGTTTGGGCTAAAGCTATAAAGGGAACGTTATCGGCAGATGGTCAAGTCAGCAACTCAATAGCAATTGACACCACCGGAAGCGGCGCTATTTACACCACGGGTTATTTTTATGGAACAGCCGACTTTGATCCGGGCGCAGCTTTACTAAACATAACTTCTGTCTCTGGAAGTCTTGACATTTTTATTTCTAAGTTAGACACTGCGGGCAATCTGGTTTGGGTAAAAACTACAGGCGGTGAAGACAACGAGTTTCCTTTTTCGATGACTCTTGATCCTTCAGTAAACGGAAATTTTTACTTAACGGGTTCCTTCGCAGGAACAGCAGATTTTGACCCGGGACCAGGAGCATTCAGTATAACATCAGCCGGATGGGATGACATTTTCATTTCAAAATATGACAGCTCCGGAAATTTTATATGGGCAAAAGCCATGGGCAGTACTGATCTTGATGAGGGTTACTCCATAGCTGTTGATCCTATAAGCGAAGCGGTTTATACTACAGGCTGGTTTTCCGCCCCCGCTGATTTTGATCCCGGTGTTGGAGTGTACACTTTATTCTCAGCAGGATACGAGACTTTTTTTATTTCTAAATTAGATAGTGCCGGTAATTTTGTGTGGGCAAAAGCAATGGATGGAACAACTACCATTACCCATTCAGGACAATCTGTTGCCATTGATGTTTCCGGAAATGTTTACACCTCCGGTTGGTTCAGGCAAACAGTTGACTTTGACCCGGACTTAGGGGTATTCAATTTAACTTCTGCGGGAGGGCTGGATATTTTCATTTCTAAATTTGATAGCTCCGGCAATTTTATATGGGCTAAAGCCATGGGAGGAACAACGGATGATTACGCTTATTCCATGGTCCTGAACGCTTCAGGCAGTGTTTTCCTTGCGGGAGATTTTAAAAGTCCTTCTATTGATTTTGGCTCAACTACGCTGACAAATGCAGACAATACTGGTTCTACGCCGGATATGTTTATTGCAAAGCTTGATACTGCATTGAGTACCGGAATAAAAAGTATAACGAATGATAAAGGCCTTTCTCTTTATCCCAATCCGGCTTCTTCTCATCTCACTATTGCCTTAGAAGGAAACAGCAAAAAAGTTGAAATCACAATCACTGACTTTGCCGGAAAAATAATTTATGAAGATGCAGTTACGGGAATGCAAAAAACAATAGAGGTGAATACAAATAATTTTACGGAGGGAGTTTACTTCGTGAATATTCTCCGCACGGAGTCCTTCGGACAAACATCAGATTTTAATGAAGTCCGGAAACTCATTATTGTAAAATAGAAAAGTCTTGTCAATTGCCACTATTGACAATTGATACGCATTGCTTGGAAGAGTTTCTTTGCACAAGAATTTTTCACCATGAAACCTGAAACATCATGAATAAACTTTCACACACCGTTTTACTTTTTACTCCCAAACAAATCGTTGCGATTTTATTTATTGCGTTCTTTATTTCATCAGGTTTTTTTGTTAGCAAAGAAAGCGGACCGGATGAATTGGATTTTCAACTTGACAGTCTTTTACAGCAAAACGGATTCGATGGGCTCATTGAGAACCAATTGGAAGTTAAGCTGGGAAGAAAATTAAACCACGCCAAAGTAAACCTGGGTCGGCTTGTCTTCTTTGACCCGGGCTTAGGCTTGCACCAGGATAATTCTTGTTCCGGATGCCATTCACCTACAGCAGGTTTAGGAGATTCGCAGCCGATAGCCATCGGAATTCAAAACAATGATACAGTAGGTGCACACAGAATAGGTCCCCGCAATCAAAGGCGAACACCTTCAGTTATTAATACTGCATTTTATCCAAACCTGATGTGGAACGGACGGTTTGCTTCACTAACAGGTGACCCCTTTAATAATTCACAGGGTTTTGAATTCCCATCACCTGAAGATAGCATATTCAAGAATGGATCAGAATATCTAAACCAGATCAGCCACTTGCTCGTGGCACAGGCGCATATTCCTTTTACAGAACTGCCGGAGATGGCCGGCTTTACAACCAGTGAAGAAGACGGCGTTGTTTCATTTGGATGCAGCGAAATTGATTTCAGTATTTTTAATGATGGCGAAGGATTAACTGTTCCCGGGAACGATCCTGATATCAACTCTGCTAATTTCCGTATCCGCGATAAGGTGTTGGAAATTCTAAATGGTAATGCGGATTATAGAAAGTTGTTTGGGAAAATATATCCTGAAGTAAAACACGGAGGCGACATCACCTTCATTATGGTTGGTGAAGTAGTGGCTGAATTTGAATTCTCGCTCACGTTTGCGAAAGCGCCTCTCGATAAATACGCGATGGGTAATAAACATGCATTAACAGATGCTGAAAAAAGAGGCGCGATAATATTTTTTACAAAAGGCAAGTGTATCACCTGCCATGCTGTTAGCGGAAATTCCAATCAAATGTTCAGCGATTTTGAGATGCACAATGCCGGTGTACCACAAGTACATCCTGTCTTTGGAGCGGGAACAGGTGATGTTCCTTTCTCTGATACTACTTGTCCTAAATCAGTAACCGGTACACTAGATGTTGGCCGCGAAGAATTTACCGGAGATATAGCAGACAGATATAAATTCAGAAGTTCACCCTTACGCAATCTTAAATCACAGGCAGCGTATTTTCACAATGGCAGTTTTAAGATATTGGAAGAAGCTCTTAGTTTTCATCTGAATCCCGCTGTCAATATAAAGACTTACACTCCTTCTCAGTGCGGGGTGCCACAAGATCTTGAATACAACAGTGCAGATATGGCAGACGTAATGAAAACCCTTGATCCTGTTTTAGAAGACGGAATAAATCTCTCCGAAGATGAAAAGGCAGATCTTCTTGCTTTTCTCACAGAAGGTTTATATGATAAGCGGGCGGCAGATGAAGAACTCAAAAAGCTGATCCCCGAACATGTTCCATCGGGTGTAAAGCTTCCTTATTTTGAATTCGATGAGCTGGGCGCAGAAAAAAATAGTGTTGCGACACTATCGAATGATCCTCCATTTACATTTCAATTGTACCCTAACCCTGTTGAAAGCAAATTGCATATTGAAACTTCCGGGCCCGGACGAATTACCAAAGTGGAAGTCATAGATGCAACCGGAGAAATACTAATTGTTCAAGTTGTCAATTCTTCGTTGCGCGAAACAAGTGTACCCATCGAGAAGCTGCAACCCGGTATGTATTTCATCCGCATCACCAATAAGGAGAATGCAACTATCGTAAAAAAGATTATTAAAATCTAATGTATCAACACCACTTTCCCGGTTTGTTTGAGGTTACTAAGGCACCAAGGGCAAGAAGAACTATTTCACCTTCACATAAAAGTGCGAGATATTGTTTTTCCCTGTAGCGCGATCATCCACTTCAAACCGCGGAATACTTTTGATCAGGTCAATCAGTTTCTTGAATCCATAATTACGCGGATCAAAGTCCGGCCGCTTCTTCAGAATTAAATTGCCGAGCACACCGAGGAATACCCACCCATCTTCATCGGCAACGGCATTGATGCTCTCCTCAATCAGGTTTACGAGCTCGCGATCTCGTGATGCTACAACCTTATTGGTTTTTGCCGCGGGAACTCTTGCTGCAGATTTTCCGGGAAGAACTTCTTCAATCCTCTTTTCCAGAATTTCGATGTAGATAAACTTATCACAAGAGGTGATGAAGGGTGCAGGGGTTTTCTTCTCCCCGATACCAAACACTTTCATACCTGCTTCACGCAAGCGTGTTGCCAATCGGGTGAAATCACTGTCACTTGACACGATGCAAAATCCATCAACACGACCGGTGTAGAGAATATCCATCGCATCAATGATGAGTGCAGAGTCAGAGGAATTTTTTCCCTGAGTATAACTGTATTGCTGAATGGGTGTGATGGCATTTTGGAGGAGCACTGTTTTCCATCCTGTCAATGTTGGCTTGGTCCAGTCGCCATAAATTCTTTTGAAAGTGGGTGTACCGTACTTCGCAATCTCTTCCATCATTCCCTTGATGTTGGAGTAGGGAACGTTATCTGCATCAATTAACACTGCAAGGCGGAGTTCTTTTGCTTGTTCCATAAAATTTTGGTGAAAGGTTTTGCCGATGGAAGAAGGCAAAGTTAAGCAGATTCATACAGCCGCGTATCCGCCAAAATTTTCAGGAAGTCATTCAGCAGTCTTGCTGTACCAAGGATGAATGATAAACAAATAGTGAGTGCGTCATTAGTAGCGCGAACTATTTTCCAATCGAGTTCTTTAGCAATGACATTCATCCTCGCTGCACCTCTAACCCCGCAGTACTGTGGGAAACCGCTCTTGCACTCGTGGGCGCGGAGGGACTTCCCTTTAGAGGCGGGGGGCTGCGCGTGGGTATGTCATTACCAGATGACCGGCAGCCTGCAAAACATTTTGACGCGATGCAGAATTTTTTTGCAAATTGTTTCTTTCAAAATGATTGCTGAAAGATCATGAAAGAAAGAATAAAAAAATTACTCGAAGAATATTTTGCGGAGCATCCTCATGTGAATCCGGGGAAGAAAAAGAAAAGTGAATTAACGAGTGAAGAAAGACAAGAACGAGACAATAGCAGGCGGCAGCAACGCGATAAGGCAAGGAATAAAAGGCAGTGGTGAACCACAAGAAATGGACAGCTGTAGAGAGACCGTTTTGAAACGCTTCAATTGGGCTGTCATAGTGAGTCCTGCGGTACTGCGGGAAACTATTTGCGAGAGCCCTCCTGCATATCCTTCGACTCCGCTAATGACATGCAACCTCCTGTCAGTTATTCAGTCCCGATGCATCGGGATTACAATTAAGGCAGAGATCTGTCAGGGCTCTAAGAAGTTTCTTCCTGAATGACTAAAAATTTGAAGGTAAAATGTCATTGCCAGAACTCGATTGATAAATAGTTTGCGCTCAGGATGACAGTCGCACAAATAAACTTTCTTAATCGTTTCCATACGGTTTCTGAATATGAATTTTTTTTATTCGATTTATTTAACTAACCTTTACCAAAGCAATTCGCCGTAGTCAAGCCGAATTTTCTCCTCCCCTTCCCTGCGACTTAAAGTCAAAAGTTTTTCTCACCTAAATATTACGTCATGAAGACAAAACTTCTTTTTGTCGTATTTCTCCTGCGTGCAATCTTCCTGCATGCTCAAAGCCCATTGCCGGCAGACATCAAAGCACACATGGATAAATACCTTCCACGCCATCATGATGTTGCTCAAAATCATCCCGGAAAAACACAGGACCTGTCCTATGAATTAATTGGTTACCGTCATGATACGCTTAATCATGCATCAGCTACCTGGATGTATACTGACTCATGCAACTATACCTATAACCCGCAAGTGTTGGCTGTCGCAAATCAATATTACACCTGCTCTGCGAACACCTGGGCGAATTCAGGCAAAACTATATTCACCTACGATGCCAATGGAAACGTAATTGTACAGATCTCCCAGTATTGGAGCGCTCAGGATAAGAACTGGCGCAACTCACAACGATACAGTTCCACGTATGATGCGAACGGAAATCAGACACAATTCTCTTATGAAAACTGGGACGCTGTTACCGCCATTTGGATCTACTTTCTTAAAGTGGACAATACCTTCGATAATAATGATAACCTGCTAACCTCTACACAGCAGCGGTGGAACTATCCCAACCCCGGATGGAATTTTGCCTGGCGCAGCGTGTACACTTATGATAACAATGGCAACGTAATCACCGCCCTGTCACAATCCTATTATGCCGGTTCCTTCATCAACAGTGACCAATACTCTTATAGCTATGATGCGCAAAACAACCAGGTACAAAGCCTGAATCAGCAATGGAATAATAATTCAGGCTCGTGGGAAAACTCTTCTAAGGGTGACAATACCTTTGATGCCGATGGCAACGTCAGACAGTGTCTTTGGTTCTACTGGATTCCTTATAATTCTTCATGGGAAAATACTTATCGTCTTACCATGACCTACAATGACGCACACCTGCAAACATCGTGGATGGAAGAGGACTGGGGTGATTATGACAATGCCTATCATTATTTTTATCGCGATTCAGAAACTTATGATGCTAATGACAATAAAATTCTGACCCAATCTTTTTTGTGGGATGAAATGGCCATGGCATGGAACCCCTGGTACCAAAGCAGTTCAAGCTTCGATGACAACAACAACAACATTTTTGTTCTCAGTGAAAAATACGATTTAACAGCGCAGGCTTACGTGTCCACTGCCCGCACTTTCAATTACTACCGGTTGTTTGAAAACTTTGTGAATGAACTGATAAATGATTATGGTGCTGCCCTGTTTCCTAATCCTTCAACAAACGGAAGCTTCAATTTTTCGTTCAGCATGAATGAAAGCAACAATGTAACGATCAGTATTTTTAATGTGCAGGGTAAAATAATCAGCAGGGAAACACACCTTGGCAACAAGGGCTTTAACATGTTACAAATCGGAACAGATGAACTTTCAGCCGGCACTTACTTCATAGAGCTTAAAGATTATGACAGCGGAAAAAGAACTGTTTTAAAATTTGTGAAAGAATAATTTATATCCCTGTAAATTTTCCTGCTCATCTGGTCAGGAAACATTTAGTATTTAAGTTTTGAAACTCTGTCACTAGTGAATGGTGAATGGTGAATGGTGAATGGTGAATAGCGAAGTTCGAGGTTTTATAATTCACCATTCACTATTCACTATTAAAACGACTCGGATAAGCGCTCCGCTTCTTTCCTGAAATCATATTGTAAATCCTCGTGCAGTAATGGCAGTACTGTATTTATTTTCTTCAACTGCCCCTGGTAAAGATTAGAGATCGCCACACTTTTGCTTAATGGAATTCCCGATTGTTTAAGCTTTGAGCAATAGTAAAGCCTTAGTTGTATCTCTGCCTCCCGCGAACCGGTATAGCGAATGTATTTATTGATGCCACGGAGTATTTTGCGAAGACTCTTCTTAATCAAATACAAACTATTGCCCTTTGGTATTTCGGCAAACTGATTGTCTATATCGGCTTTTACACTTTCGATGTATGCCTGCTCATCGTGTGCCTCAAATAACAGGTAAGTAAGCAACTCCTTGTTTTCTTTTTTAAACCTCGCTAAGCGGGTGCACATCTCTAATAACTGCGCCTGGGGAAGGTGGCTCAGTTCTTCTTTTAACTCGTGAACGGTGGCAGCTTTCATGAACCGAAATTACTTTTTTCTTTAGCTACGCACCCTCTGACTCCTAAAGGAGAACCCCCTCTCGCACTCGTTAGACGAAAGCTGTTTTTTTAGAGTAGGGTTTTTCTGTCAACTCAAACCGCTAACGCTCTACTGGCTAAGAAATTTATTTGATCCCTCTCATTGTAATTTAACGTGAGTTCGGGATTAGAAATGTTAACTCAAGCATCCTTTCTTAAAGAAGTTGAAGAAAAAATAAAATCACTACTGCGTCATATAATTCAAACTTAAAATCAGGGTAAAATCTGACAGCTACGCGCAAATGAAACCTTATTACCTTAGTAGACAGCCCAGGAGTATAAATCAAAACCTTATTACCTTATCATAAGCAGTCATAGCAAAATAAGGTAATAAGGTTGAGAGTGGAACCGGGATTGGCGTTTCTACTAAGGTTTAAAAATTAATCCCACTCACGTTAATTAAAGAATAGCCATCATCAGAAGTGATGAGTGTATTGAATGCCGGTAACATAATCTTCCTGGTAAAAAGGAATATTATAATCATGCTGGATCATGAAGTAAAGATTGATCGAGTTGTCTTTATCAAAATCGTAGTCGCAGCCGGCATAGTATCGCCCGCGATCCCATTGATCATTGCCTTCCGGATAAAATGGACTTGTAAACTGAAACCGGAATTCAGCAGCGAGATAAGGAGTAAATTTTTTACGGTTGTACTGAAGATCAAATTTGTGCCTCATATAGCTTTCTACATAGCCACCCTTCTGGCTTGAATAAAGATTACGCACCTGCCCTTGCAGCCGGAGACGGTAAACAAAAAGGAAGTCGTTCCATTTAGTGCGGTACGAAGCATCCACATACAAACGATGGCGCTGGCTATAGTATTCATCCTGGTCCTTATTGATAAACCTATATGCAACAGCAAAGCGGAATTTCTTCGAGAGTTTATATTCCAATGAAAGATTCGAGAACAGGAGGTTCACACGCGACCAATTGTCAAACATGCGAAGCTCTTCGTCAAAAACTACAGTAAATCTTTTGTAGATTTTCTTATCAAGACTCAATGTCCCCCATAGCCAGGCATCTTTAACGGGAGGTTGCGCTGAGGCATCAATGGATGTCTCTAAAAAAAATGTCATAAGAACAATCAGAACGCGACGCATCATTAATTGACTGTTGACTATTGACGATTTAGTATTGTCCGTTGACTATCTTCCCGGATTATAGCTAACAAAAAAATTAATCCAGATAGCCCTGCTGAAACGCATGATCAATGGTTGTAAAGCAAATAACATAATGACAGGAAAAAGTAAAGCGAGGATTAAGGAAAGTTGAAATTGAAAAAGAAGTGTCAATGATAATGGGATCAGAAGTGCAAGTACAATCGGGTAGCTTACCCACAATGCCCCTGAATAGAACCCCGGCTCAATCTTAAAATCCTGGTGGCAAATTGGGCACCGATCAGGCATGGTAAGCATCGTTTTGAAATGATATGAATTGGAGACAGTAAAAAGATTCCCCTCATGGCACCTCGGACATTTCAAATGCACAATGCTCGATAACCTGCTTCCCCTCTTTATTTGTGGTTTCATCTTCTGTTTTTTCCACCTAAAAATTTTGGTAAGATTAATTTTAGTAGTAAAATTAAGCAATATCGTGAAGATTAGGATGTATTGTATTAGGGTTAGATTGTATCATCATGAACAACAAAATTCATTAGAGTTTCTTTTTTTTTTTGAAGGCTTGGGTTTTAAAATATTCAGATACTCATAACTCAGGCCAAAGTAGCAACTAAACTCAAAGTGCTCACAACATTTTTTCAATTTGCACTCCAAACAAAAGCATTCGACCACTCATAAAATTTATCTACCTCCTCCTTGTGTGATTTGAGCCATTTAGCTACGTCAGCATCCTTAGAAGATGTAAATGCTATATAAGCAAATGTTTCAACCAGGTTTTTATCTTTCATCTCTGTGAAATAGGGTACATAATAACTCCAGTAAAAACCATAGTTGTCTTTTTTCGTTTCTTTTAATGAAGCACAAACATTGTCGAACTTCCTTATAAATTGTTCTACGTCTGAGTTTTTCTTATATTTCTTGTCATAGTCTAATGCTGCATCCATCGCTAATAACAGGTCGGTCATGTTAAAACTGTTTTCTTTTGGCTTCCCATCCGCAGTGCTGTCTTGAAGCATATCCGGGCTAACATTAATGGTGATGGAATTTATTCCCGTTTTTTTAACGTCTCCCTTCATTATTTTCTGAACGCTCTCAAGGTTTTCTTTTGCCCTGTCTCCCGTTGGCTCAACTACCAAAAATCTGCAGAAAGCGAGGAGAGCAGGTATCCGCTTGTTTTCCAGGACTAGCATCCTTGCTATAGCATTATGTGAGCCGGGATGATCAGGTTTAAGCATCACTGCTTTTTGAAAGCATAAAAAAGCTTCATCGCTCCTAACTGCTGACAGCGCTATACCTTTGTTGAATTGTAATTGATAAAAATCCGGAAATTGTTCAAGACCCTCATTGTATATTGCTATTGCTTTCTCAGTTTTATGCAAGCCATCAAGAGCATTACCATAAGTAACATAAACAGATTTTAAATTGGGTGAACCTTCGTGCTTTTCAATTGCCTGCTTACAACATACAATGGACTCGTCATATTTTTCCAGCGTTAGCAATGTAAGAGCTTTCTCAGCAAGAGCACTCAAATTGTCTTTGTCAAGCGATAAGGCCTCATCATATTTTTTGATTGCGCTTGCATAATCACCTTTATCGTGACGATCAACGCCCTCGCTGACCAATGCGTCAGCTTCTTCTTTATGCTGGGCGAACAGGATGTTACTCAACAGTGGAAACAGCAGTAAAAGCAATATCTTTTTCATAACATTTGGTTTTGATTAAATGTTTTAGATCCGGTGAGATGATGATTCTGAGATAAATTTTTTCATTAACAAGCACTCTCAGGGTGTTGACATATTCCCGTTGCACAAGGTAGAAAGATTCATCGAACAGGAGGAGTTTATTTTTCCTCCAATGTAGTAGTAAGAGTGAGCAGAAAAACCGCTTCTGTTTCCGCCTGCACGCTATGCGGAATACTCCCATGCATGGCCAACATCTGCCCTTTTCCTAATTCAACAGATTGTTCGTCAGTGCTAAATTTTATTTGACCTTCAAGCACCTGAATGCTAATGATACCTGCAGCTGTGTGTTTGATCATTTCAGCACCTGCATGCAACGCGATCAGCACGATGCGCAAGCCATTCGTCTTAAAAACTGTGATAGCATTCCGGTCACTGTCTTTCCACGATGGCTCCTTCCTGATCTGATCTATAAATGATGGCAGGTCAATCGTGACCATGGGTGCATCGAGCGGACGATCTCCTTCGGGGCGCTGAGGAGTGGCTTCGTTAAATTTTTCTTCCATGTATATGTTGATATTTGGGTTTCTGTTTACGGTTCAATACGCTTGATCCAGATTATCGCTGATCAAACCTCATAGGTTTTGAAAACCTATCAGGTTTTGCTAAAGTGGTTATCCCGCAACTAATGTTTTAGAGGTCTCTTTTTTATCATTCCTCCTTTTGCATCTCTTACACTATTCATCACAACAAAAGCATGCGGGTCAATCTTTATTATTTCTGTGTTCAATTTATTTAGTTCAAGCCGGGTAATGACTGTATAAACAATGTCTACATCACCGGTCTCACCGCGTTTGCCATAACCGCGCTTTCCTTTATAAACTGTTACGCCTCTTCCCATATTATTAATAATCATCTGCCTTATATCTTCGCTGTGCGGTGAAATGATCGTAACACCCGTATATTCTTCTATTCCCTCAATGATGAAATCAAGTGTTCGGGAAGCAGCGAGATAAGTGATCATGGCGTATAAGGCTGTCTCAATTGAAAGTATATAAGCAGCAGTTCCGAAAATGATGATGTTAATCGCGATAATGACTTCGCCGATAGTGGTTCCGAACTTGCGGCTGAGAAAGATAGCCAGAACTTCAGTGCCATCAAGTACTGCACCTCCCCTCACCGAAAGCCCGATACCGGCACCAAGAAAGAAACCCCCGAAGACTGCGACTAATAATTTATCATGAGTGAGTTCCGGAAAGTGAATGATGGCAACACATAAAGAAAGCCCGGCGATGGCGAACGCTGTTTTAATAGCAAACTGTTTGTTGACTATCCTGTAGCCAAGAAACACAAACGGCAAATTAATAACGATCAAAAGGAGATAAAGGGGAAGCGTGGTGACCTGTGATATCAGGAGTGAAATACCGGTTACTCCGCCGTCAATAAATTTGCTGGGAATGAGAAAACTTTCGAGCCCGAAAGCAGCTGAAGCGATGCCAAGTGAAATGAGCACAACATCCTTAAGCAACCTGTAAACTGTGATTCGAAATACCCGAAATCCTTTAGCAAGCTCATAGCCGGAAAAGTCATGTTTTTTTTCCTGGGCTTTCTTCTTGTCGTGAAGGACCGTTTGAATTATTATCTGTCTCCAGTATGGATTCATAGCTTAATTTGCAATGATAACAAAAAGGCAGATATTTCGGTCACCCTGAGCTTGTCGAAGGGTCACGCGCGCAAATGGTTCGACATGCTCTCCATGACCCTCGCACGCGACAATTTGGTATGCACTCAGATGATCTTAATTGGCTCCCGCATCACCTATAAATTTTATTTTTCCAATGGTTTATAAAATCGCACGCTGTCAATTAGTTTAGAAGTTATTTCCCCTGTGAAGGAAATTTTTGCGGAATAGGTTAGTGAGTCAATTCTGCATGAATTTGTTGATGCATCTTTGCGATCATATTCTTTTACGACAGAAGTTATAACGCTGTCACTTCTGAAGAAAGAATGAATAGTTGGACACCATGTATTCAAACTATCTTCTGCATCCCATGAACCGGCACACAATCCGCCGTACAAGGAATAATATGCAATGGGTTTACCGTGAGCATCGAGAGTAAGGAGGAATAATTCATCATAATCATCTCCACCTCCATGAATTACAATCGGCTGTATGGTGCCAATTTTGTTTTGTTTAGAAATGAAATCAAAGAACATCAAGTCCATTATTGATGATGAATCGTAGATCATGTGCACAAGCAGGTTTTGCTTTTGCGAGCTATCAAGCGAGTGAAATTTTATTTTCTTAGTTGAATCTAAGAATAGCCCGTGATCCCAGCGAAAGCTTTCAATGATTTTTGTATCCGGGATATTTTTTAACGCAAAAAGGCTATCCGGCAAATTCAAATAGTTATCCTTTTTACCGGTTTCGCTAAATGAAGAATGAGATTGATCAGATGAACAACTACAAAGGCCTACATAAAAAATTATAATGATTAAGAATTTCATATTGTCAATGCTTGCAATGAAGATCACAAAATAGCAATCTTATTTCTTCAAATATTATCTTTTCGATTCGCTACTGTTTTAAGCATCACGCTGTTCGTGTTTCGTTTTCCTTAATATTGCATAATGCAATCTTCGTGTAAGAAACACTTTTCGCGAATCTTCATCGCCACCTTATTTCTTTTTAGTCCTTTCAGAATTTTATCGCAGTCAACTTTCTATATTCAGGATTTGGGAACAAAAAATCTTTTACAACGGAAGGAAATTCTTTCGGGAAGAGTCTCAGACGCTATTCATTTTTCAACTTTACCACTCCAGAGAATTAAAGTAATTACGTTTTTGGACAGCGCCCAAAGTAACCGTGAACTTTCTGAGAATGGTACTTTAAAGCCGATGGCCTGGGGAGGATATTATCAAGGATTTGATAGCCGTTGCTTTGTTACTTATACTGATGATGTTGAATATCTTCTTTCGGATAACAATGAATGGGTTGAACTTTTAGAAGATGGCTACCAACATAACCTTAAGAGCTTTAGACCAGTTCTAAAATATTTCTATCGCGACAAAGCAACTTTCTACCAGCATCGTGATGATGATTTCATGGTGAAGATCAATCCCGTTTTTGATTTTGCTATTGGAAAAGAATCCGCTTCTGATCAAACTCTCTTTACAAACACGCGAGGCATTAATGTGCGGGGATGGATTGCAAAGAAAGTGGGTTATGAGTTTTTCTTAACTGAAAACCAGGCGCGTTATCCATTGTACGTTCGTCAACGGATTGATTCATTCGGTGCGGTTCCGAATGAAGGTTACTACAAAGGATTCAAAGTCGGTGGAGTTGACTTCTTCGAGGCAAAAGGATATTTCGATTTCACCGCGGCAAAGTTTATCACCATTCAATTCGGTCACGGTAAAAATTTTCTTGGCAACGGAATTCGCTCACTTGCGCTTTCTGATTTTTCAGAAAATTATCTCTTTTTGAAACTGCAAACACAGGTTTGGAAATTTAATTACCAAAATCTTTTTATGGATCTGACCGGCGATTTTCTCCGCGGCGGCGATAAGCTTTTGCCGAAGAAATTTGCGGCCATTCATCACTTCAGTATCAATGCAACTAAATGGCTGAATGCCGGAGTTTTTGAAACCGTGGTTTTTCACCGCAACGATGGCTTTGAATTTCAGTATCTGAACCCGGTCATTTTTTATCGCTCCGTTGAACAACTCCTTGGCAGTCCTGACAATTCGATGCTGGGAATTGATTACCGCCTGATTTTTTTTCACCACCTCGAATACTACGGGCAAGTTGCATTGGATGATTACAATTTTCAGGCATCAAAAGGGAAGACCGGATATTGGGGCAATAAGTATGGCATTCAGCAGGGAATTAAATATGATAACGCTTTTACCGTAAGCAATCTTGACTTGCAGCTTGAATGGAATTACGTTCGCCCCTATACATATACACATGATGATTCGATAGCGAACTATTCAAACTATAATCAACCCCTGGCGAATCCGCTTGGCGCCAACTTCAGTGAAGTGATTGGCATGATTCATTATCAGCCCATCTTTCCCCTCACCATCGAAACGCAAGTTTTGCTGGCTGTGCAGGGAAGAGACACGAGCAATTCTAATTGGGGTGGAAACATTTTTATACCCACCACTGAAAATAATGTGGAAAGCATTTACGGTAATCAGGTAGCACAAGGCGTGAAAAATCATCTCGTGAATTTCCAGCTCAGCGTTTCATACATGATCAAACACAACCTGTTTGCTGATGTTACCTATATATACAGAAAGACAACTTCCGATTTCTCTGCCTTCAATTCCACTTCAAATATTTTTCAGGCAGGGATTAGAATGAACATTGACAGAAAATCATTTTCATTCTGAAACAAATTTTACGGCTTCCATACATTATCCTTCCTGTCAACATCAGGGGTATAAATATCACCGAGCTTGACTGACTGAATCTCACTTTGAGTTTTAGTTCGAAAAATGTAAACTGTACTTCCATCTTTCCATACTTCAGCAGTTTCATGATGATGAATAACGGAACCGTCCTTCAACGTAATGTCAAGTGTAACAGGCACCGGAATGTTTCCTTTCTTCTCCACTACTATTTTCCACTTTCCTCCCGATTTATCAGGATCCATTTTCACTTCCTTAATCGAAAGATCAGGATACCCCCAATCAAAAAACCACGCCTTCCAAAACCAATCGAGATTTTCCCCACTCGATTTATTGAAGATGAAGAAGAAATCGTATGGCGTAGGATGCTTTCCGTTCCAGGCATCCATGTACGCATGAAGCGCTTTGAAGAACTTTTCATCACCCAATAAATCGCGGAGTATCCAGTAACAGAGGCCAGGTTTTCCATAAGAGTTGGAATAGTATTCAATACCTGATTGCAACTTTGAATTGGTGATCATGGGAACATCTTTATCGGTGCCTGCATTGCGCTCGAATCGTCCCCTGCTGTAAATTCCTTCATCTTCCGGTTCGCCGAGCATGGGAGAAATAACAGACTCACCTATCGTTGCCCAGCCCTCATCCATCCATGCATATTGCGTTTCGTTGATGCCCATGTAGAATGGAAAGTAGGAATGAAAAATTTCGTGCGAGGTAAGCTGCACGGCATCTGTTCTTGTTTCAGTAGGGTTATCATTCACCATCATCGGGTATTCCATTTGATCAGTGCCATCGAACACGGTGATGTGCGGAAAAGGAAACGGCACTGCCGGAAAAGTATCGCTCATGATCTGCACACTCCGCTTCGCCTGGTTGATCACGTCGAAGTAGTCTTTGTGATTTTTGTTGAATGCAGTTTCCACCAAAACTTTTCTTCCGGAGTTTTTATCAGCAACAATGGAGCATACATCCCACAAGTAATGATTGCTGAGCGCAAAAACAAAATCGGTAACGTTGGTGGCAGAAAACTTAAATGTGTTCATTGCATTTGCAGTGGTGACGATTCCGTTTTTATAATCCGGCGAATCAATCACGTGAGTGATCTGCGATGAATTTTCCGCCTGATGAAGCTTGCTCAAAATGTTCGGCGATAAAACTTCCTGCTCATTCTGCAAATCACCCGTTGCCCAAATCATGTAGCCTTTTGGCACGGTGATGCTTGCGTTGAAATTTCCAAAGTCGTTGTAAAATTCCTGGATGCCTTTGTAGCTCGCATCATCCCAGCCATCCACATCATCATACACTGCAATGCGAGGAAAGCAGTACGCGATAAAGAAAGATGTTGAGTCAACTTGTCCTGTGCGATTTTGCGAGCCACTGTTAAGCGTGTAATACCACCTCACATGAATGATAGTTTTGGTGCGGGATAACAACGGTTCTTTTAACTTGATGATAAGGTTAGTGCCCTCCGTCAATTCCGGGTTATCAATAATGGATGCGAGTTTGTCATTAACAGAGTCACTACTGCTTTTGCCATTCGGGTTGGGCTTACCAATCATACTTTTTCCGGCCACTTCCAGCTGCTCAATCGTAACACCGTCATTTTCATCCTTCTCAGCAACAGGGTAGTTGCGAAATGTTCCTCGCTTGTAATAATCCGGAAAGAGATGAAAGATGAGTTTGTGAAGTGTATCCGGACTGTTGTTGAAATACGCGATCGTTTCTTCACCCGAGAGTAAAAGTGTTTTCGGATTGAAAGAAACATTCAAATCATAATCACCGCGATTCTGCCAGTAATTTTTTCCGGGCTGTCCATCCATTGAACGTGTTCCCTGATCATACGCCTGTTGCATGTTGCGATTGATGAAGATTTGGGCGTGAGAAAAAGCGCAGGGGAAAGTGAGAATGAGAGTGAGGGTGATCGTGCGCAGGTTCTTCTTCATGAATTTTATTTTTTGGAAGACGGAACTGCGAAGATCAAAACTTTATGCTGAAGTGACGACTCATTTCAATCTTGTCCGAAGGACTCTATGAGAACTTTGAATTTTGATTCTTGATTCTAATCCCACAACCGGAGAGATTCGAAAACTTTAGCCATAAATCGGCAATTTGACCCAATATTCAAATGTGTGAATGATGTAACATATTTCAAAAATTATGTAACGCTTTTACTAATAAACCTATACACTTTTATCCTGTAATTATTCATTCACCATTTCAATTAAAGCAACAATGAAGATTCAAACCGAAAAAAGCCCTGCAATTAAAAGATCTTCTATCAGGATGTTCATCTACCGCGCCATGAGTGGCTTCCTTCTATTGTTCCTTCTCACGATACACAGAGGCTGCCAGGAAAATCAGTTTACCAATTCAACCTCCACAAATCAAAATTCCTTTGACTTCAAATTACCGGTCTCAAATGATTTAATGCAGATCAATCTCGTTTCTGAAGTGGACGATTATATCCCGGCTTTTCTTTCGCGTGCCTGGGGAATCGCTTTTAATGAAGAGGGTGAAGCATGTCTCTCCTCCAATGCAAAAGGTCTGTCAACCATTTACGATGGAAATGGCATATCCCTCAAGTCAACGGTTGGAATTCCTTTCAATGGTGACCCTACAGGAGCTGCACCTTCGGGTGTGGTTTACAATAACACTTCAGCGTTCATCATTCCTTCCTCAGGAGAAAAAAGTGAATTCATTTTCGCTACTGAAAATGGAACCATTGCAGCATGGAGTTCCGGCAGTGTTGCCAACACTGTGGCTGATCACTCTGCATCCATGGCAGTGTACAAAGGACTCGCTCTTGCAAAACAAGGAGGAAAGAATTTTCTCTACGCCACCGATTTCAGGAATGCTAAAATAGACGTGTATGATCAGCTCTTCACTTACCAGCATGGTTATTCCTTTACCGATCCTGCTATGCCTGCCGGTTATGCTCCTTTCAACATCCGTGAGATCAACGGACAGTTGTATGTTACTTATGCAAAACAATTAGCTCCGGAGAATAAAAACGATGATCCCGGCCCCGGAAATGGCTATATAGATATTTATAACAACGATGGCTCTTTCGTAAAGCGATTTGCTTCACAGGGCACTCTTAACTCTCCATGGGGCATTGAGAGAGTTGCCGGCTCACAGCCCGGGATCCTCATTGGAAATTATGGAAACGGAAAGATCAATGTTTTTGATATGAAAGGCAACTTCACCATGTACCTGAAGAGTGGTGGAATTCCAATTGAAATAAAAGGACTATGCGCAATCATTTTCCCGAAAAAAAACCTGCCACCGAATGATCGCAAGCGTCTTTATTTCACTGCCGGATCAAAAGGTGAATCAAGTACGCTCTTCGGTTATCTTTCGCCGAACCGGTTGCGTTGAGAGTAACAATCGTGAGACGTGAGACGTGAGAGGTGAGACCTGAGAGGTGAGAGGTGAGAGGTGAGACGAGAGAGGTGAGATTTCAGAGGTAGGACTGAAGACTTATGACGTAAGACTTCAAAATTGAAGTAAAACTCCACAAAGGCTCAAGACTCAAGGCACAAGACTCAAGGCGCAAGACTCACGGCTCACGTCTCACGTCACGTCTCACGACGCAACTTCTAAAAACGATTCCTTACTTTACCTGTGAATCACACTTCACAGATCGTGAGCGATGCACTGTTTCAAATTCCGGAGATTGCAGATGAGCTCGCTTCCATCCATGATGAGCACCAGTATCTTAATCGTTTGTTCGAATACTTCTGGTTGAAGAAAGATATTCGTGAAGAGCAGACACTTGATCATTATAATGAGTTGCTGGAGCGAAGCAAGAAACTCCACTACAAATATGGAATTGCTTTCAGTTTGCTTCTCATCTCAAATTTTTACTACTACGAGAATCTTGACAAGGCAATGCAGTTTGCAAGAGAGTCGAATCATCTCTTCACTGAATTGGATGACAAAAAAGGCATCGCCAATTCATGTGTCTCGCTGAGCTTTAACCTGAAGGGAAATGGAGATTTCGACCAGGCATTAGAAGCGATCCACCGTGCCATCACGAGCAGCACAGAGGGAAATTGCTATGATGAGATGATGCTTGCTCAATACGCTCTCGGAGTTTTTCATTTCGACATGAAAGATTACAAAGCGGCATTGGCAGCGTATGCTGACGCGTCACAGGTTCTGGACAAGGTGAGAGATCTCAACCTCGCAGCAAGAGTAGAAGGAGGCATGGGAAGCGCTTATCAAATGCTTGGTGATCATGAGAAGGCAACGTACCACATCAACCAGTCACTCGAATACTACAAGAAGATAGACAACCACCTCGGCGAATCGCGGGCATACAATGATCTCGGGTTGATTGAAAAAGCGCGCAGCCATTATGAGAGGGCGGAAGAATATTTTATGAAGAGTCTGAAACTTCGTGAAGAGCTGAACAGCAGAACCATCATGCACTCTTCCTACCTCGCCCTGTGTGATCTTTACCTGCTGCAAAATGAAAATGAAAAAGCGCTGACTTCCGCCATGCACGCGCTCGAATGTGCGATGGATGCATCTTCAAAGCCAAAAGTATTTCAAACTCATCAGCGGCTTGCAGAGATTTACAAGAAGATGAATGATCCGTGGAAAGCACTCGGGCACTTTGAAAAATTTCTGAAGCTGAAGGAAGACGTGCTCGGAGAAGAGATGAACAACAAGATCAAGCAGCTTCAAACAAAGTTTGCAACAGTGAATGCGGAAAAAGAATCGGAGATCAACCGCCTGAAAAATGTAGAGTTGAAAAACACACTCGATGAATTGAAAGCAGCGCAATCGCAATTGGTACAGACTGAAAAGATGGCTTCACTTGGTCAGCTCACATCCGGCATTGCTCATGAGATCAACAATCCGATCAACTTTGTTTCTGCGAACATCAATCCGCTGAAAAGAAATTTTGAGGAATTGATTCAGGCGCTGAAGAATAGTAACGGAACACTCAGTGATGATTTGAATTATACGATTGAGGAATCGCAACTGCTCCTCTCCGGAATTGAAGAAGGATCAAAACGCACTGCCGAAATTGTGAAAGGGCTTCGCAACTTTTCACGCCTCGATGAAGATGTTTTGAAACTGTCTGACATCAATGAAGGAATTGAATCAACCTTAGTGCTGGTGCAAAATAAAATGAATCAGCACAACATCGAAGTCATAAAGTCACTCGGCGATATTCCTCAGATCGAATGCTATCCGGGACAACTGAACCAGGTGTGGATGAACCTGCTGACAAATGCAATTGATGCAGTGGGAAGTGATGCCCCGAATAAAACGGGGGAACGAAAAATTTTCGTGACTACCGATGCCATCCCGATAGATCGGGATGGTATCGGTTCAGTGCGCGTTTCTATTCGCGACACAGGCAATGGAATAAGTGATGAAGTGAAACAAAAAATCTTCGATCCATTCTTCACCACAAAAGATGTTGGCAAAGGAACGGGACTTGGTCTCTCCATCAGCTATGGTATCATTGAAAAGCACAACGGAAAAATTGAAGTAAAGAGTGAGGTTGGAAAGGGAACTGAATTTATAATTATCTTGCCATACGATGAAAAGTAAACCACTGCTACTTTTTTCCTTCTTTCTTTTTGCAAGTGGCTTTGCTGTTTCACAGCAAAAGATTCCGGTTGAAAAACTTCCCTTCAAACTTGTTTCCATTGATGATGGCTTATCTCAGGGATTGGTGTCTGCCTTGATTCAGGATAAAGCAGGATTCCTGTGGTTCGGAACAAAGGATGGACTAAATAAATACGATGGTTACAATTTTAAAATTTACCGTCACGTACCAAATGATTCTGCCACCCTTGCTGATAATTATGTGACCCGCTTATTCCAGGATTCACGAGGGCTTATTTGGATCGCTTACAATTCAAACAAGATTGATGTCTTTAATCCGAAAACTGAATTTGTCTTTCACCTTCCATTGCCTTACAATGCATCGTGGGAGTTTCTCCCGGTGTCCGGCGATCTGATTACAGAAGACAAAGAAGGCAACATGCTAATCAATGCCGCCACAGAAATTATTAAGTTACAGATGGGTTCAGCTCCCAATAAGGAATCAAAATTTCCTTACACAATAAACACAGTTGATTTACAAAGTTATTTTGAGAATTATGGTTGCCACTTAAAATACGGCTTGCATTTTTTCATCTCCTCAAATAATAATCTTTGGATATCATCCCTTGATTCTGTTTTTGTTTTTGCCAACTCGAGTCTGCCGCAGCAGAATGAAGTGAAGAGGTTCGGCATTAATTACTTCTCATTTAATAAATCGGCAAAATGGCTTCAGGAAAATGGTGTCGCAAGTTTAGCGGAAGACAAACGCAATCACCTTCTTCTTGTTACCGATTTCGGATTTCTTTCAGTATTCGATATGAATACTTTGGAATTGAAAGACAGTATTCAGTTTGGAAATGCAGATGAATTCAACCTGAGGGCCATCTGTTTCGACAGGAAGGGACGAACCTGGATGGTTTTGAATTCCCAACTTTTACTTTATGACTATAAAAGCCGAAGTATTAAATCGGTGAATACTCAAAATACAAATTTCCCATTTGACATCCAGCAGAGTTCATACTCCATTCTGGAAGACAGCAGCGGCGTAATCTGGATCGGTACCAAGGGCTGGGGTGTTTTAAAGTACAATGCCACTATCGAACGATTTAAACAATTCACCGGAAAGTCAGGAGAAATATTCAGCACCCGCAACATGGTACCTGACTCCAGTGGAAATGTTATTCTTAATCTGGGATTCTTTGAGTACTGGAAATATAATTCGTCAACAGGAGAATTGAAAGATAGTTTTCTGAGAAAGGAAATAATCGGTCCGTTACTCAAAGAATATGAAATCAATGCAAATGACAGAGCGGTTTTTAATGTGGATCATCAAGGAAACTACTGGTTTAATTATAATCTACGCAATCTTATAAAATATGATCCTGTAAATCAGACGGCTGAAAAATCTATGTTACCACCCGACCGGTTTCACACTGAAGTGTCGTCATTATTTTTTGACCGGCAAAACAAGATGTGGTTTATATCGTGGCAAGAAGTGCCAAAGCCGATTCTGTTTTCATTTGATCCGAATTCGCAAAGCATTTCATTCCAGGATACTTTTCCGGTGAAGGGATCATACATCGGCTATCCCTTCACATCGAGTGTGATAGTTGACGATGAAAATAATTTTTGGATGGCTACCACCAAAGGATTGTTCGCATTTAATCCTCAAAAGAAGACCTGGCAACGTTACACGCATGTCGAGGGTGATACTGCTACACTAAGCGCAGATGTGCTATTCTCCCTGTGTAGGGATCCCGTTCAGCCAAACAAAATTTTATGGGTGGGCTCAAACGGAGGAGGACTCATCCGTTTCAATAAAGAAACGCATCGTTGTTCTACCTTCAATACAAACAACTCTAAACTGCCCAACGATGTGATCTATGGAATTCTTTCCGACAAGGAAGGTAATTTATGGGTGAGCACCAACAAAGGCATTGCACGTTTCAATCCGCAAACAAAGGAAACAAAATCGTTCACCGTGAATGATGGATTGCAGAGCAATGAATTCAATCGTTACGCTTTCTGTAAACTATCAACCGGTGAACTGGCATTTGGCGGAGTCAACGGCTTCAATGTTTTTAAGCCGGAAGATGTGAGTGAAAATAAATTTCAGCCGAACGTAGTACTTACCGGTTTCTCTATCAATAATGACGAAGTGAATTTGAGGCGCGCAGAGTCTCCGCTTACAGAACTCATTTATTCTGCAAGTGAAGTTGATTTGAATTACAAACAAAACATTCTGTCATTCAGCTTCACCTCCACTGATTTTGCTGCTCCTGAAAAAATTCTTTACCAATATAAAATGGATGGAGTAAACCCGGGTTGGAGCCCTCCATCCAACAAACATGAAATCAATTATACCAACCTCGATCCCGGCTCTTATACATTGCATGTGCGAGCCACTAACAGCGATGGAAATTGGAGCAGAAATGAAGCAACCTTGGAAATTTCTATTTCACCGCCGTGGTGGAATACGACCCTGGCAAAAATCACTTATGTCGCAGCATTCATTTTGCTGGTATTTCTTTTCATCGAACTTAGAATACGGGGTTTACGGCGGCAGCGTAAAATTCTTGAAACGAAGGTGGAACTGCGTACACGTGAATTGAAAAAAACGCAACAGCAACTTATTCAGAGCGAGAAAATGTCTTCCCTCGGTCAGCTTACTGCAGGCATTGCACACGAGATTAATAACCCCATCAATTTTGTTTCCGCTAATGTTCAACCCCTAAAAAGAAATTTGTTCGAGATGAAAATCCTGATGGAGAGATATGAAGGCGTCATCTTCAACAGTGATAAAAGAGAGGAGCTGGAAAAATTGAAGCAGCAATTCGAGAAAGATTTTACCATTGAAGAATCGGAAAAACTATTAAAGGGAATCGAAGAAGGGTCGAAGCGAACAGCAGATATTGTGAGAGGGCTTCGCAACTTTTCACGTGTTGATGAAGAGGAGATCAAGAAAGCTAACATCAACGAAGGCATTGAGGCCACGTTGCTGCTGCTTCAAAATGAGCAGAAGCATCGGAACATTGAGGTGATTAAATCACTGGCAAAAATTCCGGAAATTGATTGCTACCCCGGTCACATCAACCAGGTATTCATGAATCTGCTTACCAATGCAATGGACGCCATTGGAACCGACGCCCCGCAAATGATGGGGGAACGAAAAATATTCATCACAACTTTCTCGGAAAACAACCATATAAAAATTTCCATCCGCGACACGGGTAAAGGAATGACTGATGAAGTGAAACAAAAAATCTTCGATCCTTTCTTCACAACCAAAGAAGTTGGCAAAGGCACAGGACTCGGTCTTTCCATCAGCTACGGCATCATTGAAAAGCACAACGGAAAAATTGAAGTGAAGAGTGAGATTGGAAAAGGAACAGAGTTCATCATCTTTCTACCGGCATGAAAATTATATTTCGAAGAGGGTACCTGTTTGCATGCTGCCTGACTGTAAGTGTATATGTTTATGCGCAGGATGCAGCAAAGGTTGATTCGCTTCTTAAGAAGATTTCGAAAGCACGTGAAGACACCTCGAAAGTTAATCTGTTGAATATTCTGGGGAATGCTTACACCAACAATCACCCTGACAGCACCATTTTTTATTCTGATCAAGCATTGATTCGTGCGAAACATCTTCAATATACTTCCGGGCAGGCGAATGCTTATCGGAACATAGGGATTGCATACGATAACCTCGGCAAGTTCCAACAATCACTTCAAAATTATTTCACGGCATTAAAATTATTTCAGCAGGAAAAAAATGCCCGGGGAATTGCACTTACATATAATGACATTGGAATCATCTACTATGAACTTGGTCAATATGACAGCGCTATTAATTGTTATTCCATTTCATTGCATATGAGAGATTCTCTTCATGAAAAGAAAATGCTCGCAGCAGTTTACAGCAATATCGGATTGGTATATTATGATCTTGGCAATACTGATAAAGCGCTTGAACAAATTTTTAAAGCGCTGTCAATTGATGAGGAGTTAGGAAACAAACAGGGGATGGCAGACAGCTATCTCAACATTGGTGAGTTGTACGAAGAAGGAGACAGCATCCGGAAGTCAAATGAATTTCTGCTAAAAGCGCTTGATCTCCAGCATCAAACCGGTGATAAGGAAGGAATGGTTCATTCTTACGAGGACCTGGGAAGTAACTTTGCCAAAGAGCATGATTATTCTAAAGCACTCGATTATTATTTCAAAGGGCTTACCCTCGCAGAAGAGATTGGTTTGCGGCTTAAGGCGGGAACCATTCAGGGTAAAATTGGTGATGCTTATAAAGGGGAGAGTAACTACCGGCAGGCGATCGAACATCATTTGACCGGACTACAAATATTGGAGGCGCTTGGTGAGAAAAGGTTTATAGTGCAAGCCCATAATAACCTTGGACAGATATACGCTCTTCAGAAACAAACTGACAAAGCTATTGTTGAATTAGACTCAGCTCTTCAGCTGGCAAATCCGTTACATCTGAATCAGGAGATAAAAAAAAGTTATGATGAGCTTGCTAAAGCGTATGAAATGAAAAACGATTTCCGCAAGGCTTACGAATACAGTAAGCTCTCAGCTTCCATCAATGATTCATTAATGAATGAAGAGAAAACAAAAGCGATTTTGAATCTGCAAACAAAATATGAAACACAAAAAAAGGACGAGGAAATCGCATTGCTGAATGCAAAAACAATGTTGCAGGAAAGTCAAAACAAAAAACAAAGGATTCTTCGTAATGCATTTATCGCAGGCTTCATTCTCGTCGTGCTAATCGCTTTCCTCCTGTACAATGGATTTCGCCGCTCTAAGAAATCAAATGCCGAACTCGCATCAAAGAGTGAAGTGATTCAAGAGCAAAAGCGGCAAGTGGAAGAAACATTGGGCGAGCTTAAGCGCTCACAGGTTCAGTTGGTACTATCAGAAAAAATGGCATCGCTCGGTCAACTTACTGCAGGCATTGCTCATGAGATCAATAACCCCATCAATTTTGTTTCGGCAAACATTAATCCGCTTAAGAGAAATTTGAGTGAATTGAAAAATTTAATGGAGCAATATGAACAGGTCATTTCAAAAAGTAAGGGCGCTGAAACCGTTGAGCAATTGAAGAAAGAGTTTGATAAAGATTTCAATATTGAAGAATCGGAAAAACTGATGAAAGGAATTGAAGAAGGTTCAACACGGACTGCAGAAATCGTGAAGGGACTTCGCAACTTCAGCCGTCTTGATACAGAAACGATGAAGAAATCGAATATCAATGATGGAATTGAATCTACGCTCGTTCTTCTCCAAAATAAACTCAAGCAACAAAACATTGAAGTCGTCAAATCTACCGGTGATCTTCCTGAAATCAATTGTTATCCCGCTCAACTCGACCAGGTATACATGAATCTCCTCACAAATGCTATTGATGCTGTTGGAAGCGATGCCCCGAATAAAACGGGGGAACGAAAAATTTTCGTGACTACGTGCGAATTTCTATTCGCGACACTGGTACCGGTATGAGCGAAGAAGTAAAACAAAAAATCTTCGACCCTTTCTTCACAACAAAAGATGTTGGCAAGGGAACAGGACTCGGTCTCGCCATCAGCTACGGCATCATCGAAAAGCACAATGGAAAAATCGAAGTGAAGAGTGAGATCGGCAATGGAACTGAATTCATCATTACTTTACCTGTGAATTACATTTCATAGATCGTGAGCCGCAAACTCGTCAATGTTTTACTTGCATTTATGCTGGTGAATGTAGTGCAGGCCCAAACCGCCTTCGATGGTTTCGAAAATTTATTCACCGCCCCCCGTCACTATACCGTTTATCAAACACGAGACATGATCAATACGGATGGTTCATTGGATGAACCCTCGTGGCAACAAGCGCAATGGACTGAATTCTTTACTGACATCGAAGGTGAACGAAAACCTGCACCGGCTTTCAAAACAAGATGTAAAATGCTATGGGATGATCAGCATCTGTACATTGCCGCTGAATTGGAAGAGCCAAATATTTGGGCCACTCTTTCGCTGCACGATCAAATTGTTTTTCATGATAACGACTTTGAGCTTTTTATTGATCCCGATTGTGATGGACATAATTATTTTGAAATTGAAATCAATGCGCTCAAAACCATTTTTGATTTGTTCATGCCCCGGCCTTACCGTGATTCCGGAAGTGCAGTAACAAGCTGGGATGCGGAAGGGATGATGGCAGGCGTACAATATGACGGGACCTTAAACCAACCCAACGACACCGATAAAAAATGGAGGATCGAATTTTCAATTCCTTTTCACGCATTCCAACGCGACAGTACAAATGCTGTTCCTGCCAACGGGACTATCTGGCGAATGAATTTTTCGCGCGTAGAATGGGATACTGAGATCTTTAACGGCCAGTATCAAAAGAAAAAAAATCCTTCCGGAAAAAATTTAGCCGAGCATAACTGGGTCTGGTCATCGCAGGGAGTCATCAACATGCATTATCCGGAGCGATGGGGCTATGTGTTCTTCTCGCGCAATGAGGTGAGCACCACCCGGGATACATTTCAACTTCCGTTTAAAGAAAAGATGAATCAGTACTTGTGGTTGGTCTATTACAAACAGCATCAGTACTTCAATGAACATGGACATTATGCAAACACATTGTCATCATTAAACATTCCGGGCAAGTCCTCTGTAGAAAATAATTTGATCACCCTGCGGCTCAATGCTTCTCCCTCCAAATTTGAAGCAACTGTTTCCTGCTCCCGGCTCAAAGAAAAATGGAGGATTAATGAAGAAGGAAAAATTTTTAAAGTGAGTGAGTAATCAGAATTAAAAACGCTTTGTATTTTGTCTCAGGAATTTCTGCATGAACTTCAAATGCTAAGGTGAAATGAACAAACGTCAATTTCTAAAGACTGCCGGTCTTGCGGGATTGGCAGCCACGCAGGTCAGTTTATCTTTTTTTGCTTCCTTCAAAAGCCGCCGGAAATCAACAGGCAAATGGAAGCACCGCGCATGGATCTCTCCGCCGTATAACGATAAGGAAGAAGAAGTCAGGGAACTATACAAGGCTTATTCAGAGGCCGGAATTTCAGTTCTCTACATTGAGGATGACAATGAATTGCATTTCAGGATTGCAAAAGAAAACAGAATAGAAGCTCATCGCTGGATAAAAACTTTTCTGAAAGATGAAAAAGAATTACTGACGTCGCATCCTGAATGGTACACCGTAAACCGCAAGGGTGAATCGTGTGTTACCAAACCCGCTTATGTTCCGTACTATCATTGGCTATGTCCTTCAAAAGATGAAGTGCATGATTACCTGGATTCGGAAGCAAGAAAAATTCTCGCGAAAGATTATGTGGATGGCTATCACCTCGATTACGTTCGCTACTGCGATGTGATCTTGCCGGTAAATCTCTGGAGTAAATATGGAATTGTCCAGGAAAGCGAATTACCGGAATATGATTATTGCTATTGCGAAGTGTGCAGAACAAAATGCAAAACTCAATATGGATTCGATCCTCTCGATTTGGAATATCCCGATCAAAGTTTGACATGGAGAAAATACCGCTACGATAATATCACGCGATTGGTGAATCGCATCTACAGCACAACACATGAATTTCACAAGCCGCTTACGGCAGCAGTTTTTCCGACACCGGAGGTTGCAAGGCGTATTGTTCGACAGGATTGGACCAACTGGAATTTAGATGCCGTGAACCCGATGATCTATCATGGATTTTACCGCGAGGGCGTTGCATGGATAGGTGATGCAGTGGCAGAAGGCGTCCACGGTTTGCATGATAAATTCCCGTTGTATGCAGGCATATACCTTCCTGATTTTAAAAACCAGGATGAGCTGAAGCAAGGGATCATACATGCATTGCAAAAAGGTGCGGCAGGTGTTACCATCTTCAACAATCCTGATAAAAAAGTTCTGGATGTTTTGAAAGCTGCAACGGACGAGGCTCGGAAAGGAGAAATGAGAAATCGGGAGAGGTGAGACGTGAATCGTGAGGCGTGAGACGTGAGACGTGAGACGTGAAACGTGAGACGTGAGACGTGAAACGTGAGAGACGTGGGGATGCAACGTAAGATGCAAGACGTAAGATGTAAGACTTAAGAACACGCCGCGGTTTCTCGATCAGCTACGGAAACAGTGGAAAAAATTGAAGTGGACGGTGAATCGGGAAGGGTACCAAGTTTATACTTACATTACCGTTCCTTGAAAAGCAAAAAGTAAACTAATCAGGAATTTCTTAACCATGGATGATCAGAAACACAGAGTTCTATACGTAGATGACGAAGAGAATAATCTCATTTCATTTCGTGCTGCTTTCCGCCGCAACTATGATATCTACACCGCCATCAATGCTGATGAAGGAATCAACATTTTGCATAAGGAGCAGGTGCCCGTCATCATCACCGATCAGCGCATGCCCGGAATTACCGGCGTAGAATTTCTCGAAAGAATAATTCCTGAGTATCCTGAAACCGTGAGGATGATACTCACCGGCTTCAGTGACATTGAGGCCATCATTCAGGCCATCAACACCGGCAGAGTGTTTCGCTACATCACCAAGCCGTGGAATGAAAATGAACTGAAGATGACGATTGACAATGCATTTGATTTGTACAACCTGCAGCAGCGAAACAAAAATCTCATATTCAATTTAGATCAAAAAGTGAAAGAGCAGGATCGCACATTGGGCCTGTTTAAGAAATATGTTCCTCCTGCTGTAGTAGAGCAATCCTTAAAAGCAGCTGATGATTCAAATCTTTTATCCGGAGAGCTGCTTGAAGTCTCTGTCCTCTTTTGCGACATCAGGAATTTTACAGAGATCAGTTCGGTATTGAGTCCCAAAGAGGTGGTTCAGTTTCTCAATCATTTCTACAGTATCATGACGGAGTGTGTAACGCGCCACAACGGATCGGTGAATCAATTTGTGGGGGATGAAGTTTTTGCAATCTTCGGCGCCCCTCTCTCCTATCCGGACAATCACAGCAACGCGGTGTTCGCTGCCATTGATATGATTAATGCCATTCATGATTTCAATGAAAAATTTTCCTCGCAAATACATCACCGCATTGAAGTGGGAATTGGAATTAACACGGGCGAAGTAGTTGCGGGCAATCTTGGAACCTCAGAACAGATGCAGTATTCCATCGCCGGTGATACCGTGAATACTGCCAAGCGAATTGAAACGCTCACCAAAGATTCTCCCAACACCATCCTCATCAATGACTCCACGTGGAAGAAAGTGCAGTCAATATTTAATGCCAAGCCCCGTGATCCGGTTTTGGTGAAAGGAAAAAAAGATCCATTGTTCGTGCATGAAGTGACGGGAAGGAGTTGAAATAAATCCCCGGTACCTGAACGGTAGCCCAGCAAACTCCGGTGGAGTTTTTTTTACTCCGCCGGAGTTTGCGTGAGCATTCTTGCTAACTTTCTCCGCTCAATTTTTTTCTTCCAAATGACCCTAAGACTTTTCCCTTTAACGCTGTTTCAACTTTTTTGCATTTCATTTTTTGCTTTCTCTCAAAAGGGAATTTTGACGGGGAAAATCACCGACGCAAAAACAAAGGAAGAATTAGTCGGTGTTACCATCAGTCCGGAACAGAGTACCGGAACCCTGAGTGATGTGAATGGAAATTACACACTTGAACTTGATGCAGGAAATTACCCTGTCATCTTTTCTTACGTAGGTTATGAAACACAACAAAAAGAAATTTCCATAGAAGAAAATCAAACCATAACTCTCAACATTCAACTCAGTCAAAACGTAAAGGAGCTGAACCTCGTCGTGGTGAGCGCCAGCAAGTACGAGAAGAAAATTACCGATGAAACCGTTTCAATGGAAGTATTGAAGCCATCCTTCATTGCCAACACAAATCCGATTGGAATGGACGATGCCATCAAGCAAGTTCCGGGCGTAACAATGATTGACAACCAGGTTAACATCCGCGGTGGCAGCGGGTTCTCCTATGGAGCAGGCACAAGAGTGTTGATCCTTGTAGATGACATCCCGCAACTCACGGCAGATGCAAATGATGTGAAGTGGGAATTTCTTCCCATTGAAAACATCAACCAGGTTGAGGTGATCAAAGGCGCATCATCAGTTTTGTATGGCTCTTCCGCTTTGAATGGGGTGATCAACATCCGAACGAATTATCCCACCTCTACTCCTGTTACTCACATCAATGCGTACCAGGGATATTTTCTGAACCCGGAGAGAAAGGAAATGATCTGGTGGGGAAATCGTCAGCCGCATTTTGGTGGCGGAAATTTTTTCCACTCGAGGAAATTCGGGCAGTTTGATTTGGTGGTGGGAGGAAACCTGTATAACGAAAGCAGCTACCACGAGGGGGAGTACACTCAACGCGCACGTATGAACGTGAACACGCGCTATCGCTTCAAACACATTGATGGATTGTCAGCAGGGGTGAATGCGAACTACATGTATTTTCAGTCGGGCACTTATTTCCTGTGGGCTGATGATACCACCGGAGCGTACCGCGCATTCGGCGGATTGGACACTCCTGCGACCACTGTTGCAGAGGGGAAAAACACGCGCTTCAACGTTGATCCTTTTATAAATTATTTTTCAAAGAACGGCGATGAACACAGCTTGAAGATGCGCTACTTCTACACGCGTAATAATAACAACAGCAATAAGAGTTCCACCGCAAAACTTTATTATGGCGAGTATCAGTACCGCAAGCAATTTAAGTTCGACCTCAGCTGGATTGCAGGAATAACAGCCAGCTACTCTGATGTGGTGGCAGTGTTGTACAATAATCATCATGCAGACAACTTAGCGGCCTTCACCCAATTCGACAAAAGATTTGGGAAGCTGACAGTAGTCGCCGGAGTTCGCTATGAAACTTTCACAGTGGATACAGCAACCGGAAATTCAAAGCCGGTGTTTCGTGCGGGATTAAACTTTCAGCTTACGAAGAACACGTTTCTCCGCGCATCATTCGGACAAGGGTATCGCTTCCCTTCCATCGCGGAAAAATATATTAGCACATCGGTGAGCGTGTTAAAAATATTTCCGAATCCGGAAGTGCAGGCCGAGAGCGGATGGAGTACTGAAGTTGGAGTCAAAAGGGCGTTCAGGGCCGGCAACTGGCTCGGGTATCTTGATCTCGCCGCCTTCATGCAGCGCTATAAGGACCTCATTGAATTCTCATTCGGATACTATTCCCCCAATCCCATCCCGGGGCAATTTGATTTGACTTATCTCGGCTTCAAATCCATCAACATTGAAAATGCAAGAGTAAGCGGCGCTGAGTTTTCAGTTATCGGCGAAGGAAGAATAGGAAATGTAAAAACCAATTTGCTCGCAGGCATCACGTTCATCAATCCCATCAACCTTCATCAAAAAGATTTTGTGGATAGCCTGCTGGCCAATGACAATAGCCTTTCTTCTTCACAAAAAGATTCGCTGAAGACGACAGAGATTTTGAATTACCGCTTCCAAACCACTGCGAAGTTTAACCTCGACCAGAGCTATAAAAAATTTTCATGGGGCGTAAACATGCAGTACAACAGTGTTATGGTGAACGTTGACCCTTTCTTTCTCGGCACTGACCCGCTGATCATTTATCTCTACCTGAAACCGCATGAATTTATTCCCGGCGTGAAAGAATACCGCGATGCGCATAATCACGGCGATTATGTGATTGATCTTCGGTTTTCGTACGACCTGAGTGACAAGGTTCGCTTTTCTTTCATCACAAAAAATATTTTGAACCGCGAGTATTCTGTTCGACCGGCATTGGTGGAAGCGCCGAGAAGTGTGCAGGCGGAGGTGAGTGTGAGGTGGTGAATCGTGAGACGTGAATCGTGAGACGTGAGAGGTGAGACGTGAGAGGTGAGGCGTGAGAGGTGAGGCGTGAGAAGTGAAATGTGCTACTCAAAACATAAAACTCACTTCACTGTTCTCAATTGCTAATTCAATCAATGCCATTTAGGTGAACCCGGTGGGTATTTTATTTAGAAAATGTCATGAGTGAAGTAGTGAAATTGATAAAAGAAGACTTGCCGACAGGATATGAATTCGAACAGGAAGTTTATATCCACTTTTTCTTATCCCCCGTGCTGCGACATAATCCTGTCAAAGGAGTAATCGTTAAGAATCAATTATCAATCGCTTCTTGATCCTGAAGAGATTATAGGAGACAATGTTATCGGGTAATCAGAAATTTATTATCTGACCACAATATTTCCTTCGGGGATATGATGTAAATTCCTGCAGAGAGATACCCTAAATTTTTTGTTCCTTTACCATTGCCCTGAGTTACCATTTGTCCAAGGTTGTTGAATACAGCCCATTCTTTATCGTAATCTACAAACAAGGTATTGGTCGACATATCAAATTTATACTTCGCCGGGGTTGATGATGGCGTTGGTTGCAAGTCAGTCGCTAAAGACATTTTACCGTTCCACCAGAAAATGTAGTTAGAGCTTACGTAGAACAAGCCCGTTTTGGTGTCCTTGGTCATTGCATATATAGTATTGGTGATCGGGCTTTCTACTTCCACTAAGTTTGTATCCGGCAATGCACATTTGTATAGCGTGCTGCCGAAGAAATAAATTGCATGATCAGCATCGTTATAAGCGCCGCTGCAATTGAAAGTGCCTGGGAATTGAAGTACGTATTCCCAATCTGATCCGTCGTATTTCCACAGTTGAAGAGTTCCAAGGAGGATCAGTGTTGCATATAAATTTGAATTCGTAACAAACAAATTGGCGATGGCATAATTGTTAGGAACATCCGCCGCAAGTAATGACTGGCCATCCCACATCAACAGGTGAGCTTCACAATTCGGTGAGATGTATGTTATAAACTTCTTTCCGTCATAAGTAGTACTATGATCTGAGGTCCAGTAAACATCGAGCCCGGGAATGGTGCTCGCCTGGCTTCCGTTATACCGGATCACGTGGCCTGGGTATGGATCGGTAGATTCACTAAGGATCAGGATTTGGGTGCCGATGGTATCGAGATAGAATGATCTTGCATTCAGGGAAACATTGGGCACTTCGTTCCATGCTGAATCGAGGTATTGAAATGAGTTGGTTCCGTTTGTGGCAGCAAAGAGGGTGTCGAAGAAATATCTGAACTTGTTTACAACAGGACCGGCTATGGTGCTGGTGACCGTGTCGTGGCTAAGGGTGATCACATTACCCCCGCCGGATGCATAAGTAGTGTTCAATTCGGGAATGTACTGTACATCATGCCCTCCAATAACCTCCGGAGTGGTCGTCCCCCAGGATTGTGAGAAGGCCATGCCGGAAAGAGAAAGAAGAATTAAGATGCTGGATATTGTTTTCATGGTTCGTTGTTCAAGGGTTATAAAAATTTTGCTCAATTTTGCTTTGCTATTGAAGAAGCGGCTTTTGATTTTTCTTTTTCAACACTCTGCAAACATATCACGCCGCCAACCCCTTCCGCATCACAGAATACAGTGATTTTTTGTATCGCTGAATTCAGGCACTCTGCCTTCTCTTATCTCAATCTTTCTAAGGGTTTCTGTAGAGAGATTCAGTATAATTTCTCTTTTATTTGTCGCATTGAAATGTTCAGTAGTATAGAGAGAGATGAGAAAAACTCATTCGCACCTCATAATATTTATCCTACCGCAAGCGAGTACAACACTTGCTTCATTTTTTTGGAGAGAATGCTACTTATTACGTCAAAAAAATATTGATTGTTACGTTTATTAAAAAGTAATTGGGGAACCATTTGGCGTGCGCTGCAATCATTGGTATGGTGGCAATGTGCTGTTTATACCCGGGCTTGCAGCCAATTTGAATTCAGAACCGTGCTGATGATGCTGGCCAAACAGTTGTCTTCATCAAGTATGGGGCAAGAGGTTGCCTCAAAAGTTAGAAAAAAGGAAACCGCAAAGCTTGCTGAGTGCACACAGAGAAAACGCTATGAATTGATTTTGAGGTGCATTTTCTTTGCGAATCCCACAGTACTGCGGGATTGCGATTCCTTTGCTTACCATGTGGTTAAAATTCTTTTGAGACAGCCTCTCTCTTGCTAACTTAACGTGAGTTCGGGATTAACTTTTAAACCTTAGTAGAAGCGCCAATGCCAGTTCACTCTCAACCTTATTACCTTATTTTGCTATGACTGCTTATGATAAGGTAATAAGGTTCTGATTTATACTCCTTTGGCTTTCTACTAAGGTCATAAGGTTTCATTTGCGCGTAGCTATTAGATTTTACCCTTGATTTTAACCTGGATTTTGCAATTGAAAGCAAGAACTGTCGGTTCCGAGAAGCGAAGAAAATCTATTTTGAACTTCATTCTTGTGATGCGCCCAATTGCAAAATCCGGGTTTAAGTTTGAATTATATGACGCAGTAGTGATTTTATAATTCCTTCAACTTCTTTAAGAAAGGATGTTTGAGTTAACATTTCTAATCCCGAACTCACGTTAAATTAATGACGCGGCGCTTATGGGCACTACTGTGGGATCGGATCGAATTGAATTTAGCGGATGCCGAACTAAATTCGGAGTGACGACATTACCGTCCAATCAGTCCGCAATTTGACAAGGCACTTTTGAGATGCCTCTTCCGTGAAATCTTTATTTTTATTTCTGATAAACAAACTGTCCATTAAACATTTCCTTGTCCATCACAACCCTCACAAAATATATACCTTCGGGCAGGGTGATGTTGAGCTTTACTTCTTCATTCAGCAATCCGTTCACCACCCTCGCTTTTTCAGTATATATTAACTGTCCGATGTTGCTGAGAATTTCAATGGTAGCCGTCCCGTCGTTACCGGTATGCGCCTTCAAATCAATGAAAAATTGTCCGTTGTTTGGATTCGGATAAATCGAAAATTCATCTCCGGAAGTGCCATATATATAGGAACCGTCCTTACAGGATTGTGTGACTTTAGTACCTGCAGATGTTTTGCTGCACCCATTGCTATTCGTGACCAGCACTTTATAGGTCCCTTTTGATGTCGCCCTGTACGTTTGATTAGTAGCGTTTGCAATGATCGTCGTTCCTTTTAGCCACTGATAAATAAGACCTGTTCCACTGTTTGCCTGCAATACTACTGAATCACTATTGCAGAGGTCAAGACCGGTGAGCGGAGTAATTGTAGCTGTTGCATTTGCGGCATTGGTAATGGTAGTGACGGCCGATGTCGAAGTATAGCCGAAGTTGTTTGCTTCGGTCACTTTATATTTGGCTGGTGTGGAGGTGCTGTAAGTTTGGTTGGTTGCACCTGCGATATTAGTGCTTCCTTTTTTCCATTGATATGTAATTCCTGAGCCGCTATTGGCTGTTAACGTTACCACCACTCCTGAGCAGACAGAAACGGTCCCGCCGGGAGTCACTGTGGCATAGAGATTCTCGTCAGTAGCGCCATTGCAATTATCATCTATACTGTTGGAGATTTCTTCAGCGCCGGGATGAACTGCTGCATTGGAATCATTGCAATCGTTGTTGTCAATGACATATCCTAAAGGCTGAGAGGATGTATCAATCACAGAATTAGGATCCCCATATCCGTCTCCATCAGCGTCTGCATAAAAAATATTATTGTCCGGAACACTAAGCTTCACAATCCAGCCATCAGAATTTCCATTGTTTCCGGTCACGTCTCCATCATTTGAATTGGTTTTTCCTGCCACAATGTATTGCCCGGTGGAGATAATTTCCACATTACCCGGACTGTCATCATAGCTTCCACCAAAGGTTTTTTGCCATAATAAATTTCCTGACGTGTTCAATGCTGTCAACCATATATCGCGCCCGCCGTGATTCGTAGTTATATCATGATCATTAGAAACTGTGTAAGAACCGGCCACTAATGTCCCATCCGCTTGCTGTTTTATATCCACACCATTATCTCCGCCGGTTCCTCCAAGACAATGGGTCCATTGTGTTATTCCGAGCGAGTCTGTTTTTATAATCCATACGTCATGGTCTTTAATATGATCTGTTACATCGTAATTCCCGGAATGCGTGAGTCCGCATATCGCATATCCTCCGTCAATAGTCTGTATTCCAGAGCTTCCGCAATCGCCTCCTGTACCTCCCATTGTCTTTAGCCATTGAAGGTTTCCATTTGCATCCAGCTTAAAAAACATGAAATCTTCCTGTCCCCTGTTAATGGCCATATCTCCATCATTCGATAATGAATATCCGGTAACAATATATCCACTGTCACAGGCCTGCTCAATGTCATTCGCAATATCCAATTTTGATCCTCCAATTGTCTTTTGCCATTGCAAGTTGCCATTTCGGTCAACCTTAATGACCCATGCATCACCCCTGCTGTGGTTACCTGACACATCCCCGTCATTGGAATAGCTTGTTCCTGCCATTACAAATCCGCTGTCAGAAGTTGATTCCATGGAATTGGCTACATCAGACTGAGAACCACCATACGACTTTTGCCATTGCAGGGTGCCCTGATCATCCGTTTTAATTAGCCAATAATCAGATGATCCGTGATTGCCCGTTACGTCACCATTGTTCGAACTGCTTTTCCCTGCAACAGCGAATCCGCCATCGAAGGTACGCACCACGCTTATAGCCTGGTCTAAACTTGTACCTCCATAAGAGTGCTGCCATATAAGATTACCTGCATTATTTAGTTTAATCAGACAAAAATCATCTTGCCCGTGATTGCCGGTTATATCTCCATTATTGGAGTTGCTGGTACCGGCAATAATAAATCCACTATCTGAAAGAGGCTTAACACAATTTGCCATATCATCCCCTGAACCACCCAGGGACTTTTGCCACGATATAACGGGCGGCAAGTTAATAGTTTGGGCCTGAAGTGAAAATGCCAACCCAATACATAAAAAAGTCGCAGCTACTACCTTATTTTTCATTTTAGGATGTTAACGGTATAAATGAGCACTCCCGGGATTAAGGAAACACAGGTGCAAGTTATTGTGTCATCTTTTCATCATCACTATGTAAGTAAGAAAGTGATGGTAAAAGGTGGAATTCTTAGTTGTCACAGATTCACGGATGTGGAATCATTTGCAATGATGGCTGAGAGATATGTTGTTCCCCGATAGTTGAAAAAAAAATTGCTAACCGGATACTTTTTAGTTACTATAATATGTCATTTCTCAGACATTCATACTACATTACTACTATTTCCTAAAATCCTGAACCATTATTGTATAAGGATAAGGAAATGCTTAACGCTGATATAGGATTCGATGATAGAAAACCCGATCTCCAGCAATAATCCTCACAAAGTAAAGCGCACTGGGCAATTCCTGTTTCATGGTAATCTTATGAAGCAATGTACCCTCATACACCTCTGCAGCTTCAGCCAACACTACATCACCCATCATGCTGATAAGTTCAATTCTCGCTGTGCCATTCCATGCACCTTCCACATCTAATTCAACATTGAAGTTGCCATTGGCGGGGTTAGGATAAACAGATACCAGGGAGGTGGTATTACTTTCATTTTCCAGCCTGCAGCTTGTCACTACTTTATTTGCTGAAATTGCAGTGCACCCACTGGATTTTGTCGCCTGGTAGCAATAGGTACCCGCCTGCGTGGCCGTGTAGGTGCTTCCGGTGGCAGCGCTAATCGCTAAATTGTTTTTAAACCATTGGTAAGTATAGCCGCTTACGACCTTTGCAGATAAAATAACTGATCCTGCAGAGCAGATATTCAAACTGCCAATGACGGTAATTTTTGTTGCAGGCGATGAATAATTATTTAAGGAAGTGGTTGCAGAAGCTCTTGAACAGCCGTTACTATTCGTGACTATAACTTTATAAGAGCCGGCTACAGAGGTCGTGTAGCTGTTGCCGGTAGCTCCGGAAATATTAATGCTATTCAGTTGCCATTGGTAAATTAATTCGTCTCCTGTATTTGCATTCATGGCCAAAGAAATCCCCGGGCAGACAAAAACATTTCCATTTGGGGTAATGGTTGCCTCCGGGAGAGAACTTACGGAGACATTTGTTACCGCAGCCGTGGCAGAACAGGAACCTGATGAAACGATTACAGAGAATTCCGCCGCGACCTTCGTGTTGTAGAGTGAAGAGGTTGCTCCGGAAATATTTGATCCGTTCTTCTTCCACTGATAGGTAAGTCCCGCGCCGGTATTGGCAAATAACGTAAAGGTGCTGCCTGAACAAATAACTACTGATCCGGCGGGAGTAATCGTAGCTGTCACAGCGCCATCGTCAATTTGCCCGTTGCAGTTATCATCAACTCCATTGCAAACTTCTGTTGCGCCCGGATGAATAGCAGAGTCATAATCATTGCAATCACCTTGTTCCGGTGTGTATTCATCGCGATCAACGTCTTCCATATCTGGCTCATCATCAATTATTCCATTGCAGTCATCATCTATGCCGTTGGAAACTTCAGTTGCACCGGGATGAATTGCTGCTCCCGATTGATTGGGATTATCATTGCAATCAGTGCTGTCATTGACATATCCGGAAGGTTGAGAGCACGCAATGAGACTGGAATAAATACTCCCATATCCATCACCGTCAGCATCGGCATAAAAAATCGTATTGCAAACCGTGTTTAGCTTTACGACCCAGAAATCATAACCTCCATGATTTTCAGTTATGTCACCATTCGTTGAATTGGTTTTTCCTGCTACAAGATATTGCCCGGAAGACAGGATTTGCAAACTCAGCGGATAGTCATAATTATTCCCGCCTAAAGTTTTTTGCCACAATGAATTTCCTGACGTGTCTAATGCAGTCAACCAGATATCGTATAAACCATGAAGGCCGCTTACATCATTGTTATTTGAGCCTGTGTTACCACATACTATTATGGTTCCATCGGTTTGTTGTTTTATTTCAATCCCCTCATCGGTATCTGATCCGCCAAGGCAACGGGTCCATTGGGCTGTTCCTGCCGGGTCTGTTTTTATAACCCAAACATCATGTCCTCCAAGGGCACCGACTACATCTAAATCGGTTGAATGGGTGAGTCCGCAGAACACATATCCTCCATCAATAGACTGAACTCCTGCGTTTCCCACATCGCCTCCCGTTCCTCCCATAGTCTTTTGCCATTGAAGGTTTCCGCTCGCATCCAGCTTAAAAAAGAGAAAATCTTCCTCCCCCTTATTGGTGCTAATATTTCCATCATTCGACAATGAATATCCTGTCACAATATAGCCGCCATCATTGGTTTGTTTAATATCGCTCGCTATATCTAACTGTGACCCTCCGACTGCTTTCTGCCATAGCAGGTTGCCATTCTGATCAACCTTAATGATCCATGCGTCCCCCACTCCGTGGTTGCCTGATACATCTCCATTGTTAGAATAGGTTATCCCGGCAATCACTAATGCGCCGTCAGAAGTTGGTTCCATAGCATAGGCTAACTCAGATTGAGAGCCACCATACGATTTTTGCCACTGCAAAGTGCCCTGGTCATTCGTTTTAATTAACCAGAAGTCAGATGAACCGTGATTGCCTGTTACATCACCATTGTGGGAACTATTTTTCCCTGCCACGGCATACCCTCCATCAGGTGTTTGTACCACGCAGGTGGCCTCGTCCACACCGGTTCCTCCATAAGAATGCTGCCATACAAGATTACCGGCAGCATTCAGTTTAATCAGGCAAAAATCATTTTGACCGTGATTGCCTGTTATATCTCCATTGTTGGAATTGCTTATGCCTGCAATGATAAATCCCCCATCGGATGTTGGCTTTGCACAATTGGCGACATCATTTCCGGATCCGCCGAGTGATTTTTGCCATGATATTGAAGGCGGTGTGCTATTGGTTTGGGCGTGAAGTGAAAATGCTAAGACAATACATGGAAATATCGCAGTTATTGTCTTGTTTCTATTTTTCATTTTAGTGTGTGCCTGTTAAAATGAACTATGTGCTTGAATTCAGTCGAATTAATATAAAAAAAATTACTTTAAAATGAAGCAAATATCAAAACCTGTGAAAGACTGAAAAAACTGTTTATACACTTTGCACCTGAAAATTATACAAAGAGGGCTTTTTCATCTACATAGTTACAATCTCTATCATCATGAATCACATGACTTTGAGTTGTGTGAACTTTCGCGCAAGTTATTGAATCATTGCATGATATTCATCCTGCAAGTAAGAAAGAGATGATAAATGGTAGAAACCTTGTCTCTCAGGTATTTATAGAGATTCCTGATGCTTGATTCTCTGCAGAACATTTTCCATTCCTTCAAATTGCAAACAAACACCAACCTTTATGAAAAAATCTCAATGCTGAATCAGCAGTTTAATTACCTGCACGGACATATCACTCACCATTTGTAACCAATATACACCGTCCTGGAGTGGAAGGCAAGGAAGCAAAACAAAATTTAGATTAGTATCATATATTCGATGCACAATCACTTCGCCTGTGAGATTAAAGAGTGTTATTTCCCTGATCATTTCACCCGATTGAATGATAACAAAATCTGATGCAGGGTTAGGGTAAACAAGCAGTGATGAGTTGCAGGTCGAAGGAATACCGGCGCACACTTCCACGCCAACCAGAATCGTGTCACTATTTATACATCCGTTGGAATCGGTGACGGTAATTGAGAGAGTATAATCGCCAACACCTGCGGAACCATCGAGCGTGAATGTCTCATTCGCAGAGCCATCCTGCCATTGATACGCTATGAAGTTAGCTCCTGCATCAAGCGTTATATAGGAGGAGGTACAAATAACAGTATCAACGCCAAGTGAAACTACAGGGAGCGGATGAACTGTCACCCCTATAGTATCAGTTGCTGTGCATCCGAAAGAATTAGTAACCACGACCCAGTATGTTCCTTCATTGCTCACGACAATATTCTGAGTATTGGCACCGGTGCTCCAGTGATGTGCTGCACCTGAATTGCCTCCATAAAGGATGACCGATTGCCCCAGGCAAACAGCTGTATCGCTTCCAAGATTTACAACGGGCAATGCATGAAATGCTACCTGAATGGTATCGCTTTGCGTGCATCCGTTTTTAGTTACGTGCACACTATAGTCCCCGGTTGCAGTGACTAAAATAGTTTGAGTAGTTGCTCCCGTGTTCCACAAATAGGAAGCGCCACTCACACCGGCATCCAGCAGAAAGGTTTCACCATCGCAAGCATCCACATCACTTCCCGGAATCAGGACAAATGTGTATTGGACAAGGGTGGTCACGATGCTGTCGCATCCATCTGCGGCAGTATAATAATCGTAGTAGACACCGGGATCATGCTGATAGGCTCCGGCTAAAAACACACTATCACCAGGACACAGATCATAAGAGGCTGAGGACGCAGATGGTGTACAAAAGCGCAGTTTCAGCAGGAAGGCATCCCAGCTATTCGAAAAGGAAGAAAGATTGTAGGCAGAAACTCCGGGATCGAAGTCTGCTGTATATGAAAACACACCCGACACATATACATCACTCGTTCCATGGGTGTTCAGGCCACGTCCAAAGTCATCCTGGGTTCCGCCTAATCCATAAGCCCACATAAAATTGCCTGCGTTATCTAATTCAACAAGAAAAGCATCACTGGGTCCGGAGGCGGTCAGGTTGAGCTCAGATGCACCCGGATCAAAATCCGCGGTAGTGCTATATAAACCTGTTACGAAAATATTTCCGGCGTCGCTCACTGCGATACCGTAGGGCTGATCGAGAGTAGTCCCTCCCATGCTGCCGGCAAATAAAAGAGAACCGTCCGTTGAATTAAGTTTTAATACAAAAATATCACCGCTTCCCATAGCTGTAAGGTTATAGATGCCTGTACCGGGATCAAAATCCACAGTGCCAAAATAAGAGCCGGCAACAACAGGATTGCCGGAAGGATCTGTTGCTATTGCAGTTCCCTGGTCACCACCGCTACTGTTTCCCATATTATCCGCCCAAACAAAATTGCCGCCCGAATCCCATTTGAGCACAAAGATATTAGCGTTGAAGCCGGATGCCGATAGGTTATAAACTCCTGAACCCGGATCGAAATCAATAGTGCCGTAGAATTCACCCGTCACATAAATACTGTTGGAAGCATCGGTAGCGATAGCTTGCGCCAATTCACCCGGGTTGCTGCCGAAGCGCCCTGCCCATATATAGTTCCCATCATCATCTAATTTCAAAACATAAGCGTCCTGTGCATAAACGCTGGTGAGATTCTGAACTCCCGCACCGGGATCAAAGTCCACGGTTCCGGAGAACTCACCGCACAAGAGGAGATGCTCTGAATTATCGAGCGTAAATTTTTCGACGTTGTCATCTCCGATTGAGCCGATCTGTTTCGCCCATATAAAATTGGATGCTGTATCTAATTTGAGGATGAACATGTCTGTTCCTCCGGCAGAGATAAGGTTAAAGGTATCTGTGCCCGGATCAAAATCTGCTGTTGCAGTGAACTTGCCGCATACATATACGTACCCGCTGCTGCTCACGGCAATAGCATACCCAAAATCCTGCGCCGCTCCACCGACACGCACAGCCCATTTAAAGTTTTTGTCAGAATCGAGTTTTACTACATATACATCCTGGGCACCGGCAGAAGTGAGAGTATAAGTGTTTGCTGTGTCAGGATTGAAATCAGCGACGGGGGAAAAGAAAATACCAAGCATATATACATTTCCTGAGGCGTCAAAGGCGATGTCTTCGCCGGTGTCGGAATCGGTGCCTCCGATTTGGGCAGCCCATTGGAAGGTTTGGGCGTTGAGTTGTAGGAAGAATAAGAGGATAAAGGAAATGGAGGTTAGTAGTTTTTTCAAGTAAAGCTGATCGCAGAAGGGGTGGGCTGTTTTAACTGACATGGAGTTAAAGGTAAAAACAAAATCATTATCTTGGTGCGCGAATCGTCGCCGTGTCCCGCACCTGCGCTCAAGACTTACGGGCGGAGACACGGCGAGGGTACCAGCCGTGGGAGAGTGAGTATGTGGGGTTTGCGAATAATCCGATTTATTATAGCGATCCTAGTGGGTTGAATCCTGGTGGCCCAGATGAGGACGGTGGAAGGAAAACTAAAGATCAACAATCAACAGAGTGTAATGGTGCCACCTATCAATTAGGAGACATTACAGACGGGAGTTGGGAACTCGATGAAGTTGTGGTTGCATCAACAACATGTGACGCTGATGGTGCCGTAATTGCAGATGTAGGTGATGTTACATACAACAATCCCGACCCAGGAACGGATGACCATTCTTCTAGTTATGAGGAAATTCCACCTGATAATTCTACTGCCAGAAAAGCAACTGATGAGTTGCAAGGAAAAACTAACAGTGAATTACAATCTATAATGTGGTGGGAAATCAAATTACTTGGTGACAAAGATGTCTATCAATCAGTAAAAACTCGTTTTGAAGAAAATACGGGACTAAAAAATGTAGTTAATGTTCCAATAAGTGAGTTTCCAAATGGACCTTCTTGGAACAGCCTAATAAACAATATAAGAACTGGTCTAAGCAATCAGTTGGCCCAAACTAACGGTGATATTACTAAAGTATGGCTTAACGCATATATAAATCCTATTAATTTTGGGGGTAAACCCAATATGCTATTTGATCCAAGTTACGCATCAGTTTTAGGAGATACGAGACAAATTGAAATTATTTGTCATAATGTGACCTATGTCAAGGTTATTCCATCAAGCGATCCTAGTACAAATCCAAATCTGAGTTTCACATATACTGCAGACATTGAAATTGTTGTTTTAGATAGGTTTGGTGTATCCGAAAGCGACGTATATGATGATAACGCAGCAACGGAATTTCCGGGAGGAAGGCGAACCTTGGCTGCTTATTGGGTTTTACAGCATCAGCGTGGTTATCAATCCTTTATTAATGAATTTCATTTTAGACTTAATATAACTGGCATTCATTTTGGCTCATATTAATAATGTTCCTTTCATAAATGAAATTTATAAATATATCTTTGGTTGTTGTTTGCAGTTTATTTCTATATTCTTGTAAATCAGCCTTGAAAATAGACAATTCAAGAAATGGAAATGGAACAATTAGTTCACATTTAGAATTTAAGTATATAGGAACTTATAACACAAAGGGCACATATTTACCACAAAAAGACGATTATTATTATGTTTATAATTTTGATCAGTCTATGAGTGATTATTACGATGTCCTAAGATTTGCAAAAACATTGGAATTAGATACTTCGAAGGAAAATACAATAACTTTTATGAGGTTTGATAAAGCCCTTCCAGATACAATTGGATATTCTCGTAATAATTATTTGTTAGGAGGTCAATTTAATGATTATAGGATTTTAAATTTTGGCTATAGAACCAAGATGAAAAAATATGAAGTTGTTTATTTCAAGATGGGCAATGTATTTAAGGCAGAGTATTTTGATAAGTTTGAATAGCGACTGATTATTCCGGTGATACTGACGCAGGGATTCCAGCAAACTGACCACCCCCTTTTTAGGTATGGGTTCGTTGATGGCTTAATGCCATTTGCTGATTAGTATTTGTGATGGGATAATGATTGATTTTTTGCGTACCGGCCTTCTAATATTTGAAGTAGTGCCAGTCGTGTATGTTGATCCACGGGTGCAAGTCCAAAATCATCCAGAATGAGCGGGGTCAGCATAGTCCGGAATCTACATTTTGCAATAGGTACTTAGCCGGAGGGATGCACAGTAAGGTGGCTGCTGTGAAATTTTTTTTGCCGTTGTTGGTGTTCTCTTTCCACTTGCGATGCGCGAGAGCCGTTGTCGGTGTTTGACCACCGATAACTGAAGGGTAGGTACTATGTAATTTCGTTTATCAAGCGGTTTCGTTTTTGATTAGCACAAAAATCGTAAAATAAATTTATACCCTCGTCCGCACCTGCGTTCAAACCTTGTGGTGAAGGACATGGCAAGGAAACAAGAAAAATTAAACAACTAAGGGTTCTTCTCATTTTAGGTATTCATCACTAATCTTCCTTATTCGAATATTACTTTGGGTCACTGAAGAATCATCATAGTCCAAATCAGGAATTTTGATTTGTTTGATTTTAATTATGCTGTTCTTAGTTGTTATTTTATATAATAATGCATTATAGTCTCTCGTGCCCCTGGATGCGTAAAGAGCAAGTATTTTTAAGCTTTTTCCATTAATTATAAATCCGTTGTCAGAATAAATTGGGTTTTCTTCAGCACCTGCTTTTAATAAATTTAGCCTTTGACCCTTTATTTCAAAGATGTATAGGATTTGTCCAGGATAAAAAGCCAGACTTAAAAATATAAGATTTTCTTTAGCAAATAATTTGTCGTCGGAAGAAGAAGTGGATTCATCTACAACCATTATTTTTTGCAACCCAGATTCAATAGCTGTTGTCTCTACAATAATAGTGTCTTCAAATATGGTGTCGTTTGTTTCAAACCTTAATATTCCTTTAAAATCAAATGAATCAGTTAAATATTTAAAGGGATTGCAATATGAAAATCTAATCTTATAATTATTGATTATAGTATCTATTAAAGTTGTAGTTTTTGAAATTTTTGAATCTATTTTTTTCTCCTCTTCATTCTTAATACTAAGTGAATCTTCACCTAACTTTTTTTCATCTCGTTGAGAATTCTCATTACAAGAGAAAAATATTATCATCACAAATAATAAAAGGATATATTTGACCATGGCGAACTAAAGTTAGAACTTCTTTTTAGCTTCTACAACTTAGGCTTTGTGTCTTCAATTTAATTATTATACCCTCGCCGTGTCCGCCCGCAAGGTTCGAGCGCGGGTGCTGGACGGCGAAGAATTCATCATTTAATATCGAGACTGTGCGAAGGTCAGTCAAAATAACGAATCCTCTACCAGGCTTAATCCATCCACACATAGACTGGGACATGGATATCAAGCATCACTCATCTTGATTCCATCCTTCCAAATTCTTCAATACCTTTACTCTGCTAATTCACTTTAATCCAATCGTCATGAAAAAACTCTATACCTTAATTTTAGTTACAACCACCATCAGTTTCTCTGCTTCCTCACAGAACCTCATCCTGAACGGCAGCTTCGAAAACAACATCGCTGCAACCAATGTTTCAGATCTTACCAGCAACTGGCCGATCTATGTTTCAGATTCGTGGGAAGTGGACGGAGGAAGCATGGACCTCATCACCTCGGATGACTGCGGCACGCCATCCAATGGTAATTGGTTTGTCAGAACATCTCCCCAAAGCGGTATTTGGCCTTACCTGGCGTTCAGTTTAAAGCTTTCGACTGCTCTTGTCGCCGGTGTTGAATATAACATCAGCTTCGATAAAAAGTATTGCGGACCTAACTCCTCTCCTATAGACATCGGCATCTCCGATGATAGCACGCTCCTCGGAACAGTGATTCATACCTTTGACGCACCTCTTGTTAATTCATGGGCACCCGATAGTTACGCCTTCCTCGCACCCTCATCTGCGAAATATATCACGGTGAATGTAGGAATCAGCGGAGGCACAGGACAGGTGGCGCTGGATAATTTTGTGCTGGAGTACGCCACCGGCATTGGTGAATCATCCCTGCAGCCTGTATCTGTTTTTCCGAATCCTTTTTCCGGAAGCATCACTACTCAGAATATAGTTTCAGGGTCTGATGTAGAAATTGATAACTTGTTTGGCGCTTCACTCTATCGTCAAAAAGCAAGTGGTGGAAACAATGTTATCAGCCTGGATTTTTTAGGTCCCGGAATTTATATATTAAGAATCAATGAAGGCAGGGCGCAAAGAATCTTTAAACTGGTAAAAGAATGAAGAAGTTTTCTAAGATTACACACAGGTTGGCCAACGATTAACTGATTACCTTGTGTTAACGCATCGGCGTAATCGCTGTTTGCATTTTCCTCTAAAGGAGCCCCCTTCGGATAAAATCGGTGTAATCGTTATATCTCTTCAAACCTTCCAAGCTTATTTCTAAGCGCTATCATCTCCTGATGCATGGTATCAATACGCTGCAACAAATGATTGATCACATCGAGACCTTCGAGGTTTACCTCTAAGTCATAATGGAGGCGAACTAATTTTTCCAATCGCTGAAGCTGTTCATGGTGGATGAACGGTGTTTCCTCAATATTGATGATCTCGATCAATTCATATTCCTGCAATGAATTTATAAATGTGACCTCAACATTGTAATGCCTGCAAACGTCCATTACCGGAACGAGCTTTTCTTTTTCCATTTTTATCGAAGTTTAGACAGCTCCCTGAATAATTCTTTTTCTTTCTCAGATAAATCAGCAGGTATTTTTACCGAATACGCTACATATAAATCTCCGAACTCACCTTCTTTCTTATAAACGGGAAATCCTTTTCCTTTCAGCCGGATCCTCGTTCCATTTTGTGTTTCCGGATTTACTTTCACTTTTAGCTTTCCATCCATTGTCTCTATCGTAATCTCACCTCCGAGTACAGCAGTATATAGATCGAGTTCGGCTGTAGTATACAAGTCATTTCCTTCCCTCTTGAATTTAGGATCGGGAGCAATATGAAAAGTAATGTATAGGTCACCGGCTGGTCCCCCATTGATTCCTTCTCCCCCATGCCCGGTGATTCGGATGGTTTGTCCGTTTTCTATACCTGCGGGAATGGTGATGCGGATATTTTTTCCATTGACTGACAATGTCTGCTTATGGGTGTGCCAGGCATCCTTTAATGGCAGCCGCAGTTCAGCGTTGTAATCCTGACCTCTGAATTTTACAGCACCGCTTCTCCCGGGTCGTTCAGCACCGCCAAACATTGATTCAAAGAAGTCAGAAAAATCACCACCGCCGAAACCGCCGGAGAATGAGTCTCCTGCTTGCGGGCGCTGTGAACGCTGTTGCTGCCGGGCTTTTTCAAATTCTTCAGAATGCTTCCAGTCCTTTCCGTATTGATCAAATTTTTTCCTTTTCGCAGGATCACTCAATACTTCATTCGCTTCGTTTATCTGCTGGAATTTTTTCTTTGCTTCTGCATCGTTTGGATTCAGGTCAGGATGATACTTGCGCGCAAGCTTGCGGTAAGCAGTTTTTATCTCTTTCTCCGTAGCATTTTTATTGATGCCAAGAATCTTGTAGTAGTCAATAAATTCCATAAGGCACTAAATAAAGAAATGTTGAACAATATAGACTGATTAAATTTTAGAAGAGTGGAAACAATTTTTTCTGTTGTCTGAACAATCAGTAGTCAAATGCAAGAAAGTAATATTAGGCGCGAAAGAAAGCATCAAAAAAAATTCGCAACTTTCACCAACCCCTTTTTGTCGAGGATGCGAATGATTCTTCCACTGGTTTCAATTAATTGCTCGTCCTTGAAATCATGAAGCAGGCGAACGAGAGTTTCTTTCGCAGTGCCAATCATGTTGGCTAAGTCACCACGTGACATATTGATATCAGCAGGAAAATTCTCTTTCCCGTTACCCTGATATTTTTCATTTACGATCAACAGACCAAGTGCCAGCCGTTCACGGACTGATTTTGTTGCAATGCTCGTTATTAGATTTATAAACACTCTGAATTCATGGCTCAATAATTTAAGCAGCCATTTGGAAAGTACAGGAGATGAATCTAAAACCTTCAGAAAATTTTCTTTAGGGATGAACATAACTTCAGCATCTTCGATGATTGCTGCTGAATCGGGATACCGTTCTTCGCTAAGTAATGCATGATACCCCATAAGCTCTCCCTGGTTGCAGACGTAAAAAATCTGTTCCTTATCGTCATTCGTGGTCTTGTATTTTTTTACTTTTCCTTTCTTGAGGAAGTAAATGCCGGTCGCAATTCCACCTTCACGAAAAAGAATTTCTCCTTTTTTATAATGATGGGTTACACTGTTCACGGTTAGAATCTGCTGTTCTTCATTCGAGAGTCCTTCAAAAATATGGCTGCTTTTGAATTGAAATTTCTCAGAGGGGAAGGGCATTGGCGTTGAAAGATTTCGACTGACTCACAAACCGGCGAAAACTTTTTGTTGGATGTGCAAAGGTAGCTAAAATTGACCTGGATAGTCCTTGAACATTGATTAAAGTCAACGCCATCGTTGACTCAACTCAATACATTTCATGTGCTTCAAATCTAATTTTGTCCTCCAGGGGAAACAAGAATTGTGCGTGATGAAAACAGATAAGAGTTTTAACAAGCAACAACATAGAAGCAGCAATTCAATGGATAACATCTTTCTTATTCACTCGAGTAATGAAATTACAAGATTGAATAAAGGGATGTCAAAGAATGATGTTCAGCACATTTTTGGTGGCACCCTGAACCTTATTGAAGAGAAGCACGAGTCGAGCGACGATATATGGTTATGCACTTTTGGACGGCATCAGAAAAGTAAAATGTACAAGCTGCTTTTTATAGATGATAAGCTGGAATGGGCCATTCGCCTGGGTTGACCTTTTAAGGATGAAAATCAATGAATAAACCAATTGAGATACGAATCGGAGTTCAGTTTGAAGTAAAGAAAATACGCCCATTAGTTTAACGAAAAACCATTCCGGCACCGAAGTCATTTGCATGCTCCAGATGCCGGAACGATGAGAGGTCCGATCCTTTCATGGGCACTTTTCAAAGCAGGGTACGGGTTGCTCTAAAAAAAAACTTTCAGCCGTGCATGGAAGCTCAAAAAAATAATCCAATGAAAAAATTAATCGTTCCAATGATGCTGACAGGATTGTCCATTCTTTCTTCTTGTGGTCCTAATAAACAACAACAGGAAGCAAATGAAAAAATGAGACAGGATTCAATTCGTGTCGCCGACTCCATCGCCAACGTCCGGCAAATGGCTGCTGATAAGGCAAAACAAATGGCAGACTCTCTGGCAGCCGTTCATTTGAAGATGGACTCCATTGCACGGGCTGATTCTTTAGTTAACGCGAAAACCACTAAGAAGCCGGCCAAAATGAAATAGCAAGTCATACCTCAGCGCATAGTTGGCGAACATCATTATTGCAACTTGAAAATTTTTCCTGTTGCCGTATTTTCTACTGCGTTTCCAAAAACTGAAAGCTCATTAAACTCTCCGGTTTCGCAAACAAATGAATGCTAAAGGAAACATCATAGAGCAAGCAGTAAGCAAATTGAAGAAGTTCGGATTTCTCCATGTGAATGCTGATAATATCATGCGAGATGAAGTGTACAGGTACTATTTTGAAAAAATACTCAGAGAGGAAGCCTGGAAAAATACCGAACGTGATGCAGTAATAGATGAACTGTTAAGAGAGATAAAGAGTGACAGGATGTGAGGCGTTCAAAAAAATAAATTTAATTCTGACAAATTCTCTTGGAGGCTGTTTGGAAATCACAGAAAGAATTTACTTGTGCGCGACTGTCAGCGTGAGCGGAGTAGAAGGGCATGCGGGATGGGCTCTCTCATAATGCTTTCCCGCAGTACTGCGGGACTCATCATGACAACCCAGTTGATACAATTCCAAACAGTTTCTTAGTTCAGGCGTGAGAAAAAATATGAGTATTGCAATCAAAATGTTCAAAAGATATACAGTATGGATCTAAGAGTAAAGAAAGGAAGTAAGTTATTTAGCATCGTGCATCTAAAATGTCCCCACTGTCAACAGGGTAATCTTTTTTCTGTTTCAAAGGCATACAATCTCAAAAGAATGCTCGACATGCCCGCCCGATGCCCTGTTTGCAATCAGGATTTTAAAATTGAACCCGGGTTCTACTCAGGCGCATTGTGGGTAAGCTATCCGATAGTGGTGATAGTCACCCTTCCATTAGCACTTACACTTCTTTTTCGCTATCACTTTTCAATACTGCCAGCCCTGCTTGTTCCTTTCGCAATATTATTTGCCTTGCAGCCATTGATCATGCGATACAGCAGAGCGATCTGGATTAATGTTGTTGTTAGTTATGATCCGGAAACAAAAACTGATGATGAGTAAAAAAGAATTTTGCGTCTTCGTTTTGACGTTCACGAGCAGCAGCAATTTTCCTCAAAGCATTGCAATGACAATGAACAGATCCGTTTGAAATGAGCAATGAGTTTCTGACTTCGCCTTCATCGACCATCATCTTCGGAGGCATTGCTATCCTTTTCATTACCATCATTTCCATTCTTCTTCTTGCAACAGTACAAGTGACCTGGAAAGGAAAAATTGCATTCCTCTCTGTATTGGTCAACGCCGTTCTGAGTTCATGGATTGCAATTCCCGCATTAATAGGCCTGCCCGTTGAGCAAATTTTTTATGGTGGTTATGTGTTCGGTCAAGTACCCATACGAGTGGATGCGCTTTCCGCCTGGTTCATTCTCATCGTCAATTTCACCTGTGTAACTGGTGTGCTGTATGGAATCGGATATATGAAACCATACGCTGACCAGAAGAGAAATATCTCGTTCCACTGGATATTGTTTGTTCTGTTTCATCTTTCCATGCTTTCAGTCTGTGTGATTCAAAACGGATTGGCATTTTTGATTGCATGGGAAATCATGTCCATCTCATCCCTGCTCCTGGTAATTTTTGAGCACTACCGTCATGAAATTTTGAAGGCATGCATGAACTACATGGTGCAAATGCACATCGGTGTTGCCTTCCTGAGTGTGGCATTTATCTGGGTTTATTTTTCGGAAGGCTCATTTGATTTTTCTGCTGCCGGAAATTTCTTCAACAGCAATCGCAATGTATGGTTGTTCCTATTGTTCTTTGCAGGCTTCGGAATTAAGGCAGGATTCATTCCACTGCATTCGTGGCTTCCTCATGCTCATCCTGCCGCGCCTTCACATGTGTCAGGAGTCATGTCAGGAGTGATTGTGAAGATGGGCATCTATGGAATCATCCGAATCGCATTGATGCTGAAAAATGATTTATTGCTCATTGGTGAATGGCTCCTGATTTTATCTATCGTTACCGGCATCTACGGAATACTGAATGCAGCCGTGCACAGAGATTTTAAGAAGATGCTTGCCTATTGCACAATTGAAAATGTTGGAATCATCGGAGCAGGAATTGGTCTCGCCATCATTGGGATGGGAATGAATAATTCTTTCCTCCTTGTTATTGGATTGAGCGCAGCATTACTTCATACACTCAATCATTCTCTTTTTAAATCGCTGTTGTTTTTTTCTGCAGGTTCAGTTTATCAGCAAACACATACGCGTGATATGGAAAAGCTCGGTGGTCTTGTGCACAAGATGCCGCAAACGGCTTCGCTGTTTCTTATTGGTTCGCTTGCTATCGGCGGCTTACCGCCCTTGAATGGTTTTGTCTCTGAATTTATTCTTTACTCCGGCTTTCTTCATGGAATAAAAACAATGGACCTGCTTCATTCCACTCTGATGATTCTTTCAATCGCCGGGCTTGCCATCATTGGCGGGCTCTCGATGCTCACGTTCACAAAAAGTTTCGGGACCATTTTTCTTGGCATCCCGCGTAAGCAACTTCATGAAGACCCGAAGGAAGCTTCTTTAGTGATGCGAATCCCGCAGTTCATCATTGTGGCAGTGATGCTTTCAATCGGAATTTTTCCTCAACTCTATTTTTCCGCAGTATTAAATCTGATCACGGCAGTGGTTCCTTCTGTACAGGCACCTGACATCACTTCATTTCAACCAACCATCATTCTCATGGCGGCAATAGGCAAATACTCTTTCATGTTTTTGTGTTTGCTGACCCTGGTTTTTTTAATTCGCAAAGTTCTTGTGGGTAATCGTGCCATGATCATAGATGCAACATGGGGTTGTGGCTACGTTGCGCCAAACAACAAAATGCAGTACACCGGGAAATCTTATTCGAAGACACTCGGCAAACTGCTTGGATTTATTACGACGGAAAAGAAAAAATACACCGAGCTGAAAGCAGAAGAAATTTTCCCGGAGAAAAGAACACACTCCTCGCACTACATTGATTTTTTTGAAGACAACATTTTCGACAAGTTCATCAACCGTCTGATTCACGCCATGGGATTCTTCCGTTTCATTCAGAACGGCAGGATTGAAATGTATGTGCTCTATGGCGTGTTTTTCATCGTGCTGATTTTTCTTGGAAGCTTATTCGGTTTTCTATGATGTTGGCAATTGCATACCTGATCATTACAGCAACAGCGATCCTGCTGATACCATTCTTCAGCGTAAAATGGAAAGGGATCATAACGGTATCGGCTGTAATTGTGAATGCATTGCTTGCTTCATTGATTGCCATAAATGTTTTGAGAGGTGAAAACTTTAACCTGACTTTTTACGGCACGCTCATGACCGGAGAAATTCCAGTGAGAATTGATGCGCTCTCCGGCTGGTTTATCCTGCTCATAAATTTTACACTCATCACCGGCGCGATTTATGGCTTGCAATACATGAAGCAGCATCGCGAACAAACATCCAACATCACCATTCATTGCATCGCTTACCTGCTTGCACAAAGCATGCTTACCATAGTTTGTGCTGTGCAGAATGCGATTGTGTTTTTGTTCGCATGGGAAATTATGGCGCTGTCGGTGGCGGTCCTCGTTTTGTTTGAACACTACAAACCGGATACGATCAAGGCAGGCATCAATTACATCATTCAATCGCACCTGTGCATTGTATTCTTGTCGCTCGGTTTTATTTGGGTTGCATCGCACACGAACTCTTATGACTTTAATTCCATCAGCGCATTCACCTCCACTGACCCCACGCTTACCGGCGTGGCTTTATTTCTTTGCTTCTTCATCGGGTTCGCTTTCAAGGCTGGCTTTGTTCCGTTTCATACGTGGCTTCCGTATGCACATCCTGCTGCGCCCTCGCATGTCTCAGGTGTGATGTCAGGAGTCGTGATTAAGATCGGCATCTATGGAATTCTGCGAATGATCCTGCTAATCAAAACCGATTACACGTTGCTGGGTTTTATCATCCTCTTCATTTCAATTGCTTCAGGTGTTTACGGAGTGATGCTTGCCATTGTGCAACACAATCTGAAAAAGCTACTCGCCTATCACAGCATCGAGAACATCGGAATCATCGGCATCGGAACAGGATTGGGAACCATCGGAATCGGAACGAATAATCTGTTACTCGCCACGCTGGGATTCGCCGGAGGAATGCTGCATGTGCTGAATCACTCGCTCTTCAAGTCGCTTTTGTTTTATGGCGCCGGAAATGTTTACCAGGCAACTCACACGATGAACATTGAACACCTTGGAGGAATTGTGAAGAAGATGCCGCACACTTCCGTTTTGTTTCTTGTTGGCGCTCTTGCCATCTGCGGACTTCCACCCTTCAACGGTTTTGTTTCCGAGTTCCTGATCTACTCAGGTTTGTTCAACGGACTCAAAAGTGGCAACGTGGTTTCGATGTTGTCTCTTCTGTTTTCCATTTTCGGGCTGGTGATTATCGGCGGTCTCGCCATGTTGTGTTTCACCAAAGCATTCGGCGCCGTCTTCCTCGGAAATTCTCGTCACCATTTTCCTCATCTTCCAACTGAAGGCAATACAGGAAAACTTATTCCGATGTACATGGTGATGGGATTGGTTCTCGCGATTGGATTGTGTCCGGATTTTTTTCTTGGAATGCTTCATGAGCCAGTGAAATTATTCACGGATAAATTATCCTCTTCACCACAAGCAACTGACACGATTTCGAATTCGGGACACACGATGATGTACGTCGGCTGGTGTTCAACAGGATTGATGGCTTTGACCGGCATCATCTTTTTTATTCGTAAAAAAATCACAGCGCAAAAACCTGTCGCGGTTTCCTCAACGTGGGGCTGCGGATACGTCGGGGATACAGCTAAGATGCAGTACACCGCCGGTTCATTCGTTCGCACCTATCGCAAACTTGCGGAGCCGCTGCTTTTGATTCACAAAAAGAAAAAAGAAGTAATCGGAATTTTTCCTAAAGGCGGATGGCGCGAAACACATCCGTATGATTTAGTCGAAGAGTGGCTGATTGATTTTCCGCTGAAGCAAATAAAATTCTTAGCGGGGAAATTCAGGTTTCTGCAAAACGGGATGATTCAAATGTACACGCTGTACGGCGTGGTCTTTATCATACTCGTATTGGGGTTGCCGGTGTTGTACAGTGCCATAAAATCGCTCATCGAATTCTTAAACCAATTGTAAGCAATGATCAGTTTCATTCTCATCATCCTCGCAAGCACGTTCTTCACTGGAATCATTATCCGGACGAAAAGCATCATGTCGGGAAGAAAAGGACCGGGAATATTTCAGCCGGTGAGAGACGTGATCCGTTTGTGGAAGAAGGGCGCGGTGTACAGCAAGACTACGAGTTACATTTTCCAGATTGCTCCGAGCATTTATTTCGCTTCAGTGCTCATGGCAATGATGGTGGTGCCGTTCGGACAGCACAAAGGCATCATTTCTTTCGACGGTGATTTTATTTTTTTCGCCTACGTGCTGGCGCTCGGAAAATTTTTTAGCATCATCTCCGCGCTCGATACCGGAAGCAGTTTCGAAGGTATGGGCGCCAGTCGCGAAGCACTTTACTCGATGTTTGCCGAGCCCGCCTTCTTCATGCTCATGGGTTCATTTGCGCTGCTAACAGGACACACTTCTTTTCAGGGCATCTTCACCTCAATGCATTTCGAGAGTTACATTTCATACATAGCCGGCGCCATGGCAACTTTTGTTTTGATGGCGATCGCCATGATTGAGAATAGCCGTATGCCTATTGATGATCCGAAAACACATCTTGAACTTACCATGATTCATGAGGTGATGATTCTCGATAACAGCGGCTTTGACCTGGGACTGATTCTGTACACGACTAATTTGAAGTTCGCCATGTACGGCGCGCTGATCGCGAACTTCTTCATTGACAGCTTGCAGTTGTACATCACCATTCCCATATTCTTTGCTGTTCAGATTCTCTTTGCCATTGCTGCCGGGCTTTTAGAATCATTCACGGCAAGATTCAGAATGGCCCATAATGCTCAATACATTTTTGCTCTGTCATCGGTATCGCTCCTGATATTTTTTGGTGTGTTGCTGATGTTGGGGAGATTTATTTGAAGAAAATCAGCACCTACATGAGTATGAAGAACAAAAATAAAATCTTGACAATTATTGTAGGGGCAATTATCGTTGCACTTATCTACAGAAACTTGCCAGCGCTTTTAAACTTTAAAGACAATGGCGCAAAAGATTACATCTCATTTTATAAACAACAATTTAAAGGCAAAATAACAGCAGTGGACGCAGGAAGAGGCATCAAAATTAAATTAGACAACTATGGCTCCTATATCTTATTACCAGGTTATAGTTGCATCGACTGCAAAGAACAATTCACATTTGACACAGGGAGGAACATCGGCGACTCCTTAATTAAAAATTCTCAATCCGATACATTCTTAATTAAGCAACTTGACAACAAAATAATGAAGTTCAAAATAGTAAGATGACAAAAAGTATTCTCATTGCAAATCATTTTTCATCATGACCAACGTCCTGCTCATCATCTTCACCATCTCGCTGCTGTACCTCGGCATCGCAAACCGGCTGCTTACTTACAGTCGCATCTTTGCTTTCCAGGGATTGCTGTTATTCGGTGTCAGCTTTCTTGAACTGACTCAGATTACCACCGTGAATCTGATTTTCATTCTGCTCGAAACCATCGTTTTCAAAACCATTGCTGTACCCTACTTCATGAATTATGTAATCAGGAAAAACAAAATCACCCGGGACTCAGAGCCCTACCTGCCCAGTTTTATTTCTCTCATCATCGTTACCTCGATCATCATCGTTACATTTCTTTTATCGAATGCGATTGCTTCTTCGCAAATCAGCAAGATCTATTTCGTAGTGGCGCTATCGGCACTGTTCACCGGGCTTTACATTGTAATTACGAGAAGAAAAATTATCACACACGTAATGGGCTTTCTTATTATTGAGAATGGCGTGTTCATTTTATCTCTCGCAGTAGGAAATCAAATGCCGATGCTGCTCAATACGGGAATCCTGCTTGACTTCTTTCTGAGTTTCCTGGTGCTGGGAATTTTTGTGAATAAAATTAAAGACGTGTTCAAAGAACCGGATATGCAAACACTCAGTCAACTGAGAGATTAAATTTTAACAGGATGACACCGATATTCGAAAAAATAAAATGCGATTACACCGATGAAAAAGGACAAAGTAATCTTTGTAATCTTTTAGTAACCGGTGTAATCTTTCTTTAAAATCTGTGTAATCTCAATAAAAAAAATGCCGTTATACTATTTCATCGTTGCAGTTGCACTGATCGGTGGTTTGTTCTTTTTACGAAACAAAACATTGCAGCGAATTCTGTTGATTCTCTTCAATCTTTTGCAGTGGGGATTTACTGTTTACGAATGTTTTCATTTCAATGAAGTGCAGTTGGGCTATTTCACTGTGGATGGAGTGGCTTTGATTATGCTCATCGTATTGAGTATTCTTTCAACCACATCTTCCTATCACAGCGTTGACTTCCTCGAACATCATCATAAAAACCACACTACTCCGCAACGGGCAAAGTCGATTTACTTGTCAGCATTCTGTCTTTTGATTTTGGCACAAACAGGTGCGTTCTTGTCGAGCCACATTGCAGGCACGTGGATTTTTGTTGAGCTCACCACGTTTGCCGCTTCCGTACTGATTTATCATGACCGCACAGAATACGCCATTGAAGCCGCATGGAAATATCTCTTTGTTTGCTCGATTGCCATCACGTTTGCGTTCATCGGAATTCTTTTCCTCAGCATCTCCGCACAGGAGGCAGGTACCACTGATCTTTCTTATCAATCCCTTATTCAACTTGCAACCAGCTTCAATCCATTCTGGCTGAAGCTCGCTTTCCTTTTTATTCTGGTGGGTTACAGTGCCAAGATGGGATTGTTTCCTATGCACACGGTTTGTATTGATGCGCATACTGTTGCGCCACCGCCCATCAGCGCCTTTATTTCAACCACGCTCATGAATGTGGGATTCACCGCCATCTTTCGCAGCTATACCATCGTTGCTTCGACCTCAATTCTCCCGTGGGCAAACAACATTCTGCTTATTGCCGGCGCATTGTCAGTGTTCGTAGCAGCGGTTTATTTGCTCAGGGTAAATCACTTCAAGAGAATGTCTGCTTATTCGAGTTTGGAAAACATGGGAATTGTTGCCGTTGGTCTCGGGGCAGGTGGCATCGGTTATTATGCCGTGATTCTTCATTTGATATTTCACTCGTTCACGAAAGCAAGCATCTTCTACCAAATACAACAGGTGTATCGTGTTTACCAGAGCTACCTCATCAGAAATACCGGCGGCTATTTCAAAATTTATACAGCAGGAGCAATGGTGATGTTGCTTTCATTCATTTGCATCACTGCCATGCCGCCATCGGGAATGTTCGTCAGTGAGTTTATGATTTTCAGAGCGCTGTTTGCGAAGCACTACATCGGTTTGCTGATTTTGATTTTGTTTCTTCTCACGCTGGCGATGTGGGCTTTGAGCAGAAATTTCTTCCGGCTGATCTATGCACCTCCGGTTGGTTTCGATTTCGCTCACGCAGAAAACATCAGCATGAAGGAATCCGTCTCACAATTCATCCTGCTGGGATTGGTGATCTATCTCGGCTTTAATCCTCCGCAGCAGATGGTGGACTTAATTAATGAAGCAATAAAAAATTTACCGCATTGAAATGAAGTATGCAGTTCTGAAAAACAATCAAACGGTTCCGCTCGAATCTATTCCCGGGTTAGAATATCATTCCTTCATGGAGCTCATTGTTTCAACACTGATGAAGGATCCGCAAAATCATTGCGTAAATTATTTTGGTTTCCCATTCCAAAACAAAATCAAACTCATTTGCTGCATTGCCAATGACGAATCACACACAATTCTTGTTTCGTCGGCTGTTGTTGATGCTCAGCAATCGCTTCCTTCTTTCTCCTCTCACAATCTTGCATTTGAAAAATTCGAGAGAGAGATTCATGAGAACTTCGGAGTGAAATATGTTGATCATCCCTGGCTCAAGCCCGTTCACTATCCGTTTAACAGGGCAGATGAGAAAAGTAAAATCGAAAACTATCCTTTCTTCAAAATTGAAAGTGAAGAATTGCATGAAGTGGGCGTAGGTCCCATTCATGCAGGCGTTATCGAACCCGGGCATTTCCGCTTTATCTGTAACGGAGAACAAATTCTTCATCTCGAAATTCAATTGGGCTATCAGCACCGGGGTGTTGAAAAATTATTTTTAGAGCGGCATAGCCTTTTACAGCGAACTGTTCTTGCGGAATCCATTGCCGGAGACACAGTTGCAGGACACACTACTGCATTTGTAAACCTGTGGGAAAATTTGTGTGATTATCCCGAAATTATCGGGGCAGAGGAAGATTTACAATTCTCGCGCATGCTTGCATTGGAGTTAGAACGCATCGCCATTCACACAGGTGATTTGAGTGCCGTATGTACTGACATTGCCTATCAACTTGGCAGCGCAGTGTTTGGAAGACTGCGAACACCGGTCATCAATTATTTTCAAACCTGGTGCGGCAACCGCCTGGCAAAAGGATTAATCCGCGCAGGTAAAAACAACTATCCGTTTACCCGAACATTATCGGAACAATTAATAAAACTGTTCGACGGCTACGAGCATGACTTTGATGATATGTGTGAAGAACTATTTACGTTGCCAAGCGCCTTAGCCCGACTTGAAAAAACAGGAGTAGTAACAAATGAGCAGGCGGCGATGATCGGAACAGTGGGAATGTCGGCAAGAATGAGCGGCATTAACAGGGACATTCGTTCTTCTCATCCGCATGATCTTTATTCTGAACTGAAACATGATCCCATCATTAAACACCACGGAGATGTCTATTCAAGAGTTCAAATCAGGAAGGAAGAAATAAAGCAATCCATTGGCTACATCCGAACGTTGCTGGAAAAAATTCCTTCCGAAAACAAAAATCGAAATGAGTTGTCATCGCCGAAACCAAATTCATTTGCGATTTCATTGGTGGAAGGATGGAGAGGAGAAATTTGTCATTGTGCAATAACAGACGATACAGGAGAATTGATGTTTTATAAAATAAAAGATCCATCCTTACATAATTGGTTGGCGCTGGCTTTGGCTGTAAGGAATAATGAAATTTCGGATTTCCCAATTTGCAATAAAAGTTTTGACCTTTCATATTGCGGACATGATTTGTAAAAAGAAATTGAACGGAGAATGTTAGATAACATCAAAATACTTTTTCAGCAGGGCAAGCAATTCATTCCGGATGTAACCAAAGCGGTGATGCCCGGTATTTTCAGAGGAAGGCCTGAAATCAGCAATGAAGATGTTGACTTAAATGCGCTCGCTGAGCTTTGTCCGACAGGAGCCATTGCTTCCAATCCGGTGAGTATTGATTTAGGGAAATGTGTTTTTTGTGGTGAGTGTGCCTTTGCGTTTCCAAACAAAATTTCATTCACGAAGGATTATAAAATAGCAACCAATGATCGGAAAAAATTAATCATTAAGGAAGGAGAAAAGAATTCCATCTCAATCAATCCTGACCTAATCAGAAAAGAAATCTCAAAATATTTCAGTGGCTCATTGAAGTTGCGGCAAGTATCAGCAGGAGGTGACAACAGTTGTGAACTGGAATTGAATGCTTGCAGCAATGTGAACTTTGACATGGGTCGCTTCGGAATTGAGTTTGTTGCCTCACCACGACATGCAGATGGAATTGTAATCACAGGACCCATTACTGAAAACATGTCGGAGCCACTACAGATTTGTTACGATGCTATTCCTGATCCTAAGATTATTATTCTTGCCGGAACCGATGCCATCAGCGGAGGAATTTTTTCTGAAAGTCCTGCATTGAATCGCAGCTTTCTCACCAAATACAAAGTTGACTTGTATGTTCCCGGCAATCCCATTCATCCTCTCACCTTCATCAATGGAGTATTAGAACTGATTAGAAAAAGAAAGTGAATGTGACGGCTCTGCATTGCAATGAGTCAAGTACATCCCAAAAATTCGTTGCTGATGCTTTTGGACACTTACTCTCTGAACCTTCCGAAAGCGAAAAGCTTTTTAAAAATACCGTGGGTTTTGATTCTTACGTTGTGCTGCTCACGAATCGTTAGTAATCACCATAAGTTTTCTATTTCCCAATCATCACTTTTGTCACGTATATCCTTTCTCCAACCCTCAATTCCAGCAAATAGATTCCTGAATCCAAATCGCTCAAATGAAGGATGAATTCATTGCCGCCATCCTGAAGCAGTACGGTTGTAGAGTAAGCAACTTGTCCCAGAAGATTTTTCACCGATATGGCTCCTTCTTCATCAACTGTTGAAGTCATGTCAACTGAGATCGTTACATCACCCGAAGTGGGATTGGGATAAACGGTAAGAGAATGCTGCAATACATCTTCGCCCTCGCTGTCAGGTTTGCACGCTTGTACTGTCACCTTGGTTGCCGCGGAAGCTTTGCTGCAGCCGGTAGCGTTATCAGTGACCACCACTTTATAATTTCCTTTAGCTGTCACCACAAGCGAGCTGTTTGTTGCGCCTGAAATGTTAACCAAAGATTTCTGCCATTGATAACTCAGGTTGCCTGTATTCGCCTGTAAGGTGATACTGCTGCCGGAACATATAGTTACTGTACCGGAAGGCGTGATGGTGGCAGTAGGTAAAAGATTTTGCGTGAGCGCAATCGTGTTGGAAGTAATGGTTCCGCATTGATAAGTTACTTTGCATGCATAGTTACCTGACTTGGTTGTTGAATACGTCAGCGCCGTAGCCCCGGAGATATTCGTCCCGTTCTTCGTCCATTGATACGTAAATCCCGAGGGCGAGACGGTGAGGGTCATGCTGGTCCCTTTGCAGATGGATGTACCGGGGGACGTAATGCTCACTGATGGTGCTGAAATTATTGAGATGGTAACGGCAGATGATGTTGATCTGCATCCGTTCAATGCTACTTCAACCGTGTAATCTCCTGCTTGTGATGCAGAGAATGAACTTGCAGTTGCTCCTTCAATGGCGCCGGAATTTAAAAGCCATTGATAAGTAAGCCCTCCCCCGGTATTTGCATTAAGCACTACAAAACTTCCTGAGCAAATGGAAGTGGGACCTCCGGGAGTAATGGTAGCGGTAACCTGTGTCACTGTTACAGTGACAGCAGAGGAAGTGGCGCTACAGCCGTTCTGGGAAACTACAACAGTATAGTCACCGGCACTTGATGCGATATATGAGCTTGAGGTTGCTCCGCTGATGGTGCTGCCATTTAATTTCCATTGATATGAAAGGCCGCCCCCTGTATTGGCATTCAGCATGACAGAACTTCCCGGACAAATTGAAACGGAACCTCCGGGAGTAATGGTGGCGGTGACCTGTGTTACAGTTACAGTGACAGCAGAAGAAGTGGCGCTGCATCCATTTTGTGTAACGACAACAGTATAGTCACCTGCGCTTGATGCAGTGTAAGAGCTTAAGGTTGCTCCGCTGATGCTGCTCCCATTTAATTTCCATTGATATGAAAGTCCGCCACCGGTATTTGCATTGAGCACAACAGAACCTCCTGGGCAAATTGAAGTTGAACCTCCGGGAGTGATGGCTGCAGTAACCTGTATTACCGTGGCGGTCACCGTTGATCGCTGACTGATGCAGGTGGGCTGCTGCAACTTCCAATCATAAAAATAATAGTAGTAGCCGGAGAGTTGAGCATTATTGCCTGTGATAGAAACAACGCCACTCAGAGTATAGGGATAAGAAGCTCCTGAAGTATTACGTTGCAAATAGGCAGGGCCACCAATACCGAGATGTAAACCTGTAGCAACAGGGATATCCCAATTCAAAGTAATCACTTGCTCACCATCATCCATGTACACCACTTTCGACTTAAGTATTGCATTGGAAGAGTTGCGCAATTCAATGGTACGAACGTCTGCACCTGAAGCAAATACCCGAACCGACACCAATTTCACTGCAGCCAGGCAGTCGAAGATGAGATAACGGTCGGTAGAGTTGTCGAAACTCGATGAAGAACCTATTGAATTATTCGCGGGGCCTACGCCTTGCTGAGAATAAGCAGTAACCGCTTCGACATAATAATTAGTGGTCACATTGAGAGAAGGCGTGACGTAACTTATTCCGGTGTTCACAAAATTTCCTCCGGCTGCCGCATCGTACCAATTCAAAGTGCCGCCACCTGATGCCTGCAGTGTAACCGATCCGCTGTTGCACACAGATGCGCCCGTGGTAGAAGGTCCTGCGGATTTGCTGACACTGATGTAATTCGTTTTTGTGAGTGCGTTGCTGCCGCTGGCATTTGTTGCCGTAAGAGTCACTGAGTAAGTGCCGCTTGTTGCATACGTGTGAGAAGGATTCTGTGATGAAGAAGTAAATCCATCTCCGAAATTCCATTGCCATGATGTGGGAACATTCAACGATTGATCCGTGAAGCTGATGATTCCGGAACAGGTGCTCGTGTAGTCCGATGTAAAAGCAGCCACCGGTGCAACGCTTGCATTAGAACATTGCCAGTGGATCTCATAGCCGGAAAAAGTGAGTCCCGGATCGGAGTATTGCCCGATGGTAACGGAAGGGCCACTCGAAACTATAAGAGCAGGAAGATAGTTTCCGGTAAGTGTTGCAATCACCGGTGAGGCATCTGAAGGTCCGTCGAACACGTACAGAAAATCGTATCCCGATTCCATGTTGAATGAAGTAAAACTCAGCTGAACGTTTGATGCACCTGTAGGTGAGATAGTAATCTGTGAAGCCGTGTTGTCCTGGTAGTTGCCTGAAGGACCCCCGCTATCATACAGAACTCCTGCGCAAGCTGTTTGTGTTTGACCGTATCCGTTCTGTGGCATAGTAACAGTACATGCGTTGCTTGCACTGATATTGATGTAATTATTCAGCGTGATCGAATCAGTGCCGCAAGATGAGCTTGCCACCAATTTCACGGTGTATACTCCGTAGTTTTGATACGTATGCGTCGGGTTTGCGAGTGTGCTTGTTCCCCCGTCTCCAAAACTCCAGTTGAACGTGCCGGCATTCGTGCTGGTGTTGGTGAATGCTACTGTTGTGGGTGCAGAACAGAACACTGTCGGGTTTGCATAAAACCCTGCTGTTACGGTTGCAGTGTAGGCAGCACCCACTCCCACTGCATTCCAGGCATTGGTCACCACCTGCACCTCATTCGAGCAACCGCCATAGAGATCAGTCGCAGCCTGAATTGTGTATTGACGTGCAAGACTGTAATTTGTGGATGGAGTAAAATAGACGGTGTTTGCTCGGAATAAAATCGCCTGCGCCTCAGCGATGGTGATGCCGCCAATGGTGTAGCTAACATTGTTGTCATTCGTTCCTGCTTCTCCCACACTTACAATGTAGAACCAATGATTCATAACACTGCTGTTAGTATGCACACCACCATTGTCACTGCTTCCTGAGTACCAGTATGTCCCAAGATAAGTGTCAGGGTCGCCATAAGAATGAGGATCAGACATAGAACGAAAACCACCACCTCCGATTTCTTCACCAACAAGCCAGGATGCTGTTCCGGGTTTCTTCCAGAATTCCATGGCATTTCCCATGCAATCACTAAACGATTCATTGAGGGCACCCGATTCGTAAGAGTAGGTTAGATTGGAAGTGAATTCAGTAAGTCCGTGTGAAATCTCATGTCCGCAAATGTCCATTGTGGTCAGCGGAGTATAGCCGGCACTGCCATCACCATACGTCATTTCGCTTCCATCCCAAAATGCATTCAGGTAACTGGTGCTGTAATGCACATAGCTTTTGAGCTTAAAACCATTTCCATCAATACTGTTTCTGCCGAAGAATGACTGATAGAAATCATAGACTGCTTCAGCACCCCAATGGGCATCGGTCGCGTATTGATCCTGGTTTCCGTTCACATTGTTCCAGTAGTTATCCGCATCGGTGAAATCAGCAGCACCTGAATAATTGCTGGTAGAATGATTGAGATTGTATGTTTCAATTCCGAGGCCTCTACCTGCTTCACGCAGGCGATAGCTTCCATTGAAGCTGTCGGCAGTAATGGATTGAGTGCCGCTGTATGCAGTGATCGCTGTTCCAACCACGTCAGAATTTTCAATCCTATCCTGTGTGTGAATAACATCACCGCTGCCTGCATCCACATATACATACTTGCGCGAGAGCGGTTCAACAGAAAATATGTCGAAGCGGTAAGTGAGTCGAAAGCTTTCGGCGTCCATGATTCCGTTCACCGGCGCATACATAAGTTCTCCCTTAGGAAACCAGGTTGCATCAGGTTTGTGTGTTTCTTCTCTCAGCATTTTTTCTTCGTCAGGAATCTGCCAGCGATAACGGGATGCAGGCATTACCGCCAACGCTTTGTCGAGTGCTGCTGATTCGGACACGTGCGCCACCGCCGGTGAGAGATGATCGAAAAATAAACCGTTCATCGTTTCAATCTTTCCGTTGCGGACATGAACGATGTACATTGTTCCTTCCACAGGAATGCCATCAAAAGTTTGCTGGTAGCGATAGTGGGTGAAACCAAGCCTGTCGGTTTCGGCCTTCATTAATTTTATTCCGAAGTGTCCTGAGGATTTATAATGTTGCTTCAAAAAAATTTCAAACGACTTAAAATCCATTTCGCTGCCGCGCCGGAATTTCATCAACTGAGGAATGGAGGTTCCCGGTTGCATAATCATTTGCTCACTGCCGGCAACTACCTGTTGTGACTTTGCGTCATTGGATTCCTGCGCCGATGAGAAGAAGCAAAGAAGTATCAGCGCGATGATGGGTAAAAAGATTTTCATTGGAAAAGGATTTTGTGGTTCAGAAAATGTGTGGACTAAAATTAGTGCATTTAAAGAAGGTAAATGCAGCAATGGTAATAATCGCTGCAACCTACTTGCATCTGGTTATGTGAAGGTGATGCAACATTTCCATTTTCAATTTATCATGAATGACGAACAAGGAAATAAGAATGCTGAAGCAGTATTCAGGAATTGAAAGATCAATTTTGCAAACAGCCCACGGGAGTATGAGAACTAACCGCATTGCCAACAGAATCACTTTCTGTCCACCACCATCCTCTTTGTCATAGAATGTTCGCCGTCACTCACCATGTAGAAATAAATTCCGGGAGAGAATCGTGAGGCATCAATACTCAGAGTGTTGAATCCTTTCTTTCCAACAACCGTCTGCTTTGATATTTCATTGCCCACGAGATTGGAAATTTTAATGGAGAGATTTCCGGCGTGTTCGAGGTTTACATAAATGTCTGCTTTGGTTACTATCGGGTTCGGTAAATTTTGCGACACGTCAAATTTTGTTTGACTCACCGGGGCAATACCGATGGGATAGTTTACGACGATGCGATAGCCAGTGGTAGAAAACGGCACAAAGGCATTCGGTGTGATGTACACATTGGTTGCGATCGTGAGATCGTAAGTTCCTATTGTCGTCGGTGTCCCCTTTATGCTCACGCAGCCAACAGAGTCAGCATGAAAGGAACAACCCGGTGGATTACACTGAAAGTAAAAAGGCACTGAAGCAGGAATGGTGCTCAAGCCATCTACATTCGTCAATACCACATGATCAATAGGAATAGATCCTCCGTTATAGCTTGCACTGGTTGGAGTTTTGAATTGCACCACTGCGTCATATTGCGAGCTGACATACGCTGGCGGCAGATTGACGATGGTGTCAGGGCTTATTCCATGAGTAGTGTCAGTCCACATGGGTATGCAGGCCTGCGAATAAGCTGTTAAAAAACCAATTGTGAGAAAAATGAGGCAGAGACAAAATCTTTTCATCGAAAGAGATTTGTCGTAAAAGTAATTGCTTTCTTCATTGGTGGATACTCATTGCTGAAGAATTCTCAACAGCATACGCTCGTATTGTACCTCACCGTTTCAAAGCGTAACTTTGAAATACCAATCAGTTCATGTCCGCTAAAAACTCATTATGGTAATTGGTGAGCTTAACACCTGTTGCGTCGGTGATACGGGGAACCTTGCTGACGGTTATTGGTCCTAAGTGGTGTGTTATACCATGGTGTTGCTTATCGGAGTTGAGAAGGTTTTGAAGGAAACCAGGACACCGATAGTATTTAAAGTTGCCATCGTACCGAATCAATTTGATAATCTGAATTTTTTTCGAATGAAGTTTTTTTCACTGATCCTCTTCTTAATACTATCCGGGTTTGTGGGTGCGCAATCAACACAGGTGTCAACATTAATTGCAGAGGCAAAATCTCTTGATGCTTCAGCACGTGAAGAAGAATCGTTGCAAAAATTTCTTCAGGTGCTTCATCTCGATCCAGGCAATTATGAAGCAACCTGGAACGCCAGCTTCCTCTATGCGCGGATCGGAAACCGTTTGAAGGATACTGAAAAGAAGAAACAATATTTCATCACTGCAAAACAATATGCGGACAAAGCACTTTTATTAAATCCGAATGACGCAGAATCAAATTACGTGATGGCCGTGGCTATGGGAAGAATAGCATTAATTTCTCCCACGAAAGAAAAAGTTGCCGCATCACGCGAGATTAAAAAATACGCCGGGCTTGCCATTCAATTTAACCCCAACCACGCTGGCGCCTGGTATGTGCTCGGGAAATGGAATTATGAAGTTGCCAACTTAAACTGGGCGGAGAAGGCGGCCGCGAATCTTTTGTTCGGTGGAATTCCTGAGGGTTCACTGGATGAAGCAATCAGGGATTATCTCAAAGCAATTAAATTCAATCCCGATTACATTTTGTATTACTACGATCTTGCCAAAGCTCTTGAGCAGAAAGAATATTATGATGAAGAAATTCGGGTACTCAACCAGGCACTCACTTTAAAACCAAAAACAGAAGATGATCCTTCCATCCTCATCAAGTGCAAAGAGTTGCTTGATGAAGTGAAGAAGTAATAGTTTCACTGGTTGTTATTTATGATTGTCATGAGGCAGAAACGATTCTATTGGTCATTGGTCATTGGTCTTTGGTCATTGGTCACCGGTCATTGTGTGTTGCGGGTAAGGAAGACCACTTTTCTATTTTCTATCTTCTCCCTTCTATCTTCTATCCTCTCTTTTTCACAGGGAATTCGTCATTGGTCATTCGTCATTGGTTATTGTAAGTTACGAGTAAGGAAGACCGTTTTTCTATTTTCTATCCTCTATCTTCTGTGTTCTCACTTCTCCTTTTCACAGGGCAATTCTCTCCTTTGGCGCATCACCGGAAAAAAATCAGAGCCCCCCTCCTACCTCTATGGCACCATGCACTCGGCTGATCCGAGAGTGTTTCATTTCGCTGATTCAGTTCTGCCGGTGTTTGAGAAGTGTAAAGCATTTGCAATGGAAGTGGTGGTGGACGAGAACTCACAAGCTATTATGCTGGAAAATATTTTCATGGAGAATGGGAGCACCTTGAAATCACTCCTCACTCAGGGACAGTATGATTCTGTGCAATGGTTTGCCATGAAAAATGCAGGACTTGCAATTTCATTTATCGACAAAATGAAACCGCTATATGTTGCCATGATGCTCGAGATGCTGAGTGGTGATGACTCGCTGCTCACGAACCCTGATCCATTCCTCGATCAGTATTTTGAAAATGAAGCTACCACCCAGCGAAAAAAAGTGATGGGAATAGAAACTGTAGAGGAACAAATGGGCATCTTTGACATCATGACCTATCGCGATCAGGCGCAGTTGCTGATGAAATCCCTTCGTGAATATTCCGCTGATACGACAGCGTTCGAGCAGATGGTGCATTATTACCTCTCGAATGATTTGCACAACATGATGTCGTTTGAAAATGATTTCTCATTGCCCGATTCTCTTTACAATGCCCTCATCACCAACCGTAATCTTAAAATGGCAACCCGCATTGACACCATGATTCAGCGTCAGTCAACCTTCATTGCAGTAGGAGCAGGACATCTCGGTGGTGATCAGGGGTTGGTTTCTTTGCTTCGTGAAAAGGGATACACTGTGCTTCCCATCATTCCAACATACAATCATTATCTTAAGGATGGGTGGTATCAGCTTTTTTCTCTGAAAAATAATTTCACAGCCGACTTCCCTTCACAGCCTGAAGTCACAACGGATACAATGAGCGGAAAAGAAGTTTGGTCCTATTCACTCAGTGAAAAAAGCCGCTCGGCATTGAATGAAGATTTCAGGGTTCTTGTTTTTCCATCCGGCATGGATGATGATGACATTCGTGTTTTTCTTTCAGCAAAAAAAATTGCTGACCTGAAGTTTAATAACTCTACAGAGGAGAAATATTTTTCTTTTCAGCGCGAAGACAAAATGAAAGGACGCTGCTTGTTTATTTATTCAGGAGATAAGCGTTATGTGATTGTTTATGCCGCTGCTCACAAATCTAAAGATCCGGCTCGCTTTGCGGCATCCTTTATTATTAATTAGGGAGTATGTTTCACCCTTCAAAAATATCTTCTTCACTACTTTCAAAATATCTTCTTTCATTTGACAAATGAAATCAAAAGCACCGACCCTTATCTGTCTCCTCTTGTTCCTTTCATTTCATCAATACAGTTTTGCTCAGCAAAAAGGTGTGGATGATCTCGTGGAGCAGTACAGGAGCCTCTTACATCCTCCACCTGATCAGGCGAAAAACACTCTGGCATACACCCAGAATTATATGGATTTGAAAAAGAAAGTAGCAGCCCTCGGGGAGACAAGCAAGGCGGCCTTTGAAAATGGCATCGCCAAATTTGCTGAAGATACCGGATATGCCACGTTGCATACGCTGCTATTTACTGAAGTCGCCGCTCAAAGCGCAATGGACAGCATTGAAAATAAAGTCGCCGCAAAGGGTACGGATGCGAATGCTACGGCACCTAAGGCGGCAGATTCCACAGTACAAATGCAGGTCTTTGACAGGAAACACAAACTGCTGCAGACGACACAAATTAAACCGGCAGATCTGGAAAATAAAATGAAGAAAGACGGCTTTCAAATCGCCATTGCGAGTTATGATTTTAATTCTCATACGGTAACTCTGACACTCAGCCGCACCGATGCCTCGGGCACAACAGCAAGAATAACGCTTCCCTCTACCGGAGACCTTGACGCGAAATACAAACTTGTGGACGGTCGTTCACTTACGCTTCATAGCACTAACACCGGAGCTTCAACAGTGAAGGTGAGCGCCGGAAAAGTCAGCAGCCAGCATACGCAAAAAAAGAATTAAGGAAACGCGAATGCGCCCAGTATGATGATCACCGCTAAACAAGCCGTTGAACTTTTAAGCGATGGAAAGGTAGTGGCAGTTCCCACTGAAACCGTGTATGGACTTGCTGCTGATGCACTGAATCCCTCTGCAATTGCAAAAATTTTCGAAGTCAAAAACCGCCCTGCAGACAATCCCCTGATCTGTCATTTTCACAGCATTGAAGAGTTGAAAAATTTCGTTAAAGAAATTCCGGATGCTACTTCAACATTGATGAAACATTTTTCTCCGGGACCCATCAGTTTCATGCTTGATCTTCCTGAGAATTCCCCCCTGAAATTTGCTACATGCGGAAGGGCACAAGTTATTGTGCGCATCCCCGATCACCCGTTATTTCTTGAGATCATCAGTAACTTAAATCGCCCTGCGGCTGCCCCAAGTGCGAATACTTCCGGAAGAGTTTCACCCACCTCTGCGGAAATGGTGGAGAAAGATTTAGGGGGAAAAATTGACGGCATTGTTGATGGGGGAATCAGTCATTTTGGAATTGAGTCCACCATTGTGGATGCGCGCAGTGAAGGTGAAATTTTTATTCTTCGCCCCGGGGCAATTGGTGAAGAAGAGATTCAAAAAAAAATTCCTGGTACAAAAATTATTTCTAAGAAAATTCCTGACCTGCAAATAACTCCTGGAACACAGTATCGTCACTACGCTCCCGCTACACCCGTTTTCCTGATCAATACCCCCGATGAATTGCCCGAAGAAAAAATCACTGCACTCCTGCTTACCGAAGAGCAACTCAATGTTATCCACGACACGGTGAGCAGGAAATTCAACGAGGGAGAAATTCATTTCATCGTACTCGGCTCGGTGAACGAACTTGATATTCTCGCGAAGCATTTTTACCGGAATCTTGCCTCACTCGATCACCTTGGAATTTCGAAAGCATTTTTTCTCAACAATGATTGGGGAGATTCTTCTCTTGGAAAGGCATTGCGAAACCGGATTGAGAAAATTGTCTCCCGCTGATTTTGTCAATAGACAAACAGGAGTTTGTTTTTATTTTTGCCCAATGTCTTAATAATGGTCCCGTAGCTCAACTGGATAGAGCGACAGCCTTCTAAGCTGTAGGTCGCGCGTTCGAGTCGCGCCGGGATCACCCACTCATGAATGCAGTAGATGTACAAATAGAATCGGGTTGGAAACAACTGCTTCATGACGAATTCCAGCAACCCTATTTTTCGTCTATCAAACAATTTCTTCTCGAAGAGAAAACAAAAGGACAAATCATTTATCCTCCCGGCTCTCTAATCTTCAACGCATTTAATCTCACGCCATTTGATAAGTTGAACGTGGTGATCCTCGGACAAGATCCTTATCATGGGCCGGGGCAAGCACATGGCTTGTGTTTCTCGGTTCCTGATAAAATTCAGCTCCCGCCTTCACTGCAAAATATTTTCAAAGAGCTAAATACCGATCTGGGAATTCCGATTTCAAAATCCGGCAATCTTACCAGGTGGGCACAGCAAGGCGTGATGTTGTTGAATGCCCTACTGACCGTGAGAGCAAATCAACCTGCATCGCATCATGGAATAGGATGGGAAACTTTTACAGACGCTGTAATCAGGAAAATTTCAGAGAACAAATCCGGCGTGGTGTTTTTACTCTGGGGAAAATTTGCGCAGGACAAACAATCACTCATTGATCTCACCAGGCATCATGTTTTGAAAGCAGCGCATCCCTCTCCCTTCTCTGCGAACAATGGCTTCTTCGGATGCAAACATTTTTCAAGAACGAACGAACTTCTTATTCAAAACGGAAAACAGCCAATTGATTGGGTTCTCTGACTTTCATTCTCTTCTACCTTCTAACTTCCTTTTTTCCGCACACAAAAATGCCCCGCATCCACGAGGCATCTCAGGCAATCGTTTTATCTGTTGATCACGAAATGCGTTTAACATTCACTGCATTCATTCCTTTTTTTCCTTCCTGCGTATCGAACGACACCTTTTCATCCTGGCGAATGTCATCCACCAGCCCGGTGGCATGTACAAAAATTTCCTCGCCGGTACTGTCATCAATGATAAAACCGAATCCCTTGGCTTTGTTGAAGAACTTTACTTTGCCTGTGTTCATGTCCTGAAAATTATTGGTGAAAAATTTTTAGCAGAACAAAGATAAAAGTTAACCGGAATTTCAGTAGGCAAGATTTAAAGAAAAATTTTGGAGCGGGTGGAATTTGAACAGCATTTTTCTGCAGGGGTGATGGAAGAGCTCACTCTCCAAAACGTCATCCGTCCCGCAGTACTACATCATCGGAATCCGATTTAATTGAGGGATGCCAAAATAAATTCGGCATGACAGCATCACCTTCGGTTACCCCGCAGAAAAATTTCACGCCATCACACTTCTTCGCTCGTTGATAACATCGGAAGAAATTTCACCATCGCGAAGTTTTACGATGCGGTGAGCGTAAAGCGAAATATCTTCTTCGTGCGTGACGATGATTACGGTATTCCCGGCTTTATGGATCTGATCAAAGATGGTCATGATTTCAATAGATGTTTTGCTGTCAAGATTTCCGGTTGGCTCATCAGCGAGGATGATAGAAGGTTCATTCACGAGTGCCCGTGCGATCGCGACACGTTGCTTTTGTCCCCCCGAAAGTTCATTCGGCTTGTGATCCATTCGATCACCCAAACCCACGGCGCTTAACATTTCTTTCGCCCGCTGTTCCCTAAAGTGACGATTCTTCCCTGCATAGATCAATGGTAAAGCAACATTCTCAAGCGCACTTAATCGTGGCATCAGGTTGAAGGTTTGAAAGACAAACCCGATTTCTTTATTCCTGATCACCGCCATTTCATTATCGTGAAGCGAGCTTACATTTTTTCCATTGAGGATATAGGTTCCGCTTGTAGCAGTATCCAGCAAACCCAAAATGTTCATGAGCGTCGATTTGCCCGAGCCGGACGGGCCCATGAGCGCCACGTATTCATTTTTTTGAATGGAAAATGAAATGTCTGCTAATGCGGCAATTACTTCTCGTCCCATTATATATTCTTTTCTGATTTTGTCGCACGAAATAATTTCTGCCATGGATAGGAAATTGGGTTATTGGGAAATTGGGTTATTCGGGTTTGAATTAGACGATAAATCTATTTTGTAAATCGTTTCGCCTCTGGCGAAATCGTAATCGTTCCCCACTAATCGGGAGCAAATCGTGTATTGTAATTTCTCAAATCTCTTTCAAGGATATGAAAAACTTTTTCCTTCAGTAAATTCAAATCATCCATTGTCATTCCCTTAGTTTCAATGGGCGCATGTACAAATACTCTCGCTACTCCCGGGTGTCCGTACATTTTCCATCCATCAACAAATAACAATCGCCAGTTGTCAGTCATCGTCAAAGGTACTATGGGAATTTGCTTTTCAATCGCGAGGCGAAAAGGTCCGTTCTTGAAGCGAACCATCTTCGGAGGGTGAGGACTTATTGTTCCTTCAGGATACACTACGATGTTAAATCCTTTATCCAGGCTATCACCTGCTTCCTGTATTGCTTTAAAAGATTCCCGGTTGCTTTCCCGATCCACTGAAATATCAAGGTTTTTGAAAAAGATATTCAGGATGGGGATGTTGGCGAGTTCAGCCTTCGCCATGAAGCGCCAATTTCTTTTTACAGATAACGCGGAAACGGGAATGTCGAGATAGGAAAAGTGATTCGCACAAAAAATGTATGGCTGATTCCGATCCAATTCATGCTCGAAATGAATGCTCGGAATAATTCCGGTGAGTAAAAAAAGCAATCGTGCCCACACCACTCTCAGGCGATTTGCATAACGAAACCATTTTTCTCTTGAAAGAAGCATTGCAAATGCCGGATAGAAAATGAGAAAGATGAGAACAAAAATCAAGAAGTACCAATACGCCCACAGCACTTTCAGGGGATGCAGTACTTTTTTCACGGCGACAAATGTAAGAGAGTGGAGGGTGTTCGCAGAATTCTGTTGAAATGGTGAATAGTGAGTCTCGCGAGTCGTGAATCGTGAGTCGTAAGTCGTGAGTCGGAAGTTTATCTTCTCAAAATATTTTGTCCGGACTAAGTTCATTCAATCTCCGATTTTTGTTGCCGGAACTTTTAAATAGAAAATCATCATGCCCATCACTGAAAAACCTTCCTGGAAGAAACTGGAAAATCACTACAACAAAATTTCTTCGCAGCACATGCGGGATTGGTTTTCAGACGATCCTCACCGTTTTGAAAAATTTTCTTTGCATTTCAAAGACATTCTTGTTGACTATTCAAAAAACAGAATCACTGAAGAGACAATGCTGCTTCTGTTACAACTCGCAGAGGAATGCAACCTGAAGGAATGGATTGAGAAAATGTTTTCCGGAGACAAAATCAACAGCACTGAACATCGGGCTGTCTTGCATGTAGCGCTGCGCAACCGTAATAACCATCCGATATATGTTGATGGAAGAGATGTGATGGCTGATGTGAATGCTGTACTCGAAAGGATGAAAAGCTTTTCCGAAAAGATTCGCAGCGGTGAATGGAAAGGTTTTACGGGGAAACCCATCACTGATGTAATTAACATTGGTATCGGCGGTTCTGACTTAGGTCCTCACATGGTTTGTGAAGCATTGAAGCCTTACGGGCATCAGCGGCTGCGAATGCACTTCGTTTCGAATGTTGACGGAACTGACATTGCTGAAACACTGAAGCAACTCAATCCTGAAACATCATTGTTCATCATTTCTTCAAAAACATTCACCACCCAGGAGACAATTACGAATGCGCAGACTGCTCGACAGTGGTTACTTGACGCTTTAAAAGATGAAGCAAGCATCGCAAAACATTTTGTAGCCGTATCTACCAACTCACAGGAGGTGAAGAAATTCGGCATTGACACAAGCAACATGTTTGAGTTTTGGGATTGGGTTGGGGGAAGATATTCCCTATGGTCAACCATCGGGTTATCCATTGTACTTTTTATCGGCTTCGAAAATTTTGAAAAACTTCTTACGGGCGCACATGAGATGGATAAATATTTTCATACTACTCCATTTGAAAAAAATATTCCGGTGGTTCTTGCGCTCATCGGCATCTGGTATAATAATTTTTTTGATGTGCAGACCGAAGCAATTCTACCCTATGATCAATACATGTTTTGGTTCCCCGCATATTTCCAGCAAGGCGATATGGAAAGCAATGGCAAGAGTGTGACACGTGACGGCATGCCGGTAAGTGTTTCCACCGGTCCGGTTATTTGGGGGCAGCCCGGAACGAATGGGCAGCATGCATTTTACCAGCTCATTCACCAGGGAACGAAATTGATTCCTTGCGATTTTCTTGCGCCGGCTCAGTCACAAAATCCAATCGGTGATCATCATCAAAAATTACTTGCAAACTTTTTTGCTCAGACGGAAGCCCTGATGAAAGGAAAAACCAGCGAAGAAGCATTGGAGGAATTAAGACATGAAAAATTGAGTGAGGAAGAAATCAAAGGTCTTCTTCCTCATAAGCTTTTCGCAGGAAACAAACCCAGTAATTCCATCCTCTTCACAAAACTTACTCCTGAAACACTCGGTTCGTTGATTGCGATGTATGAGCATAAAATTTTTGTCCAGGGAATTATCTGGAACATCAATTCATTTGATCAATGGGGTGTTGAACTCGGTAAGCAACTTGCGAAAAAAATTCTGTCGGAATTAGAAAGTGAAGAAAAAATTTCCACTCATGATTCTTCAACCAATGGCTTGATCAATTACTTCAAAGAAATCACATAATAATTCTGAATTTGCAAATCCCCTTTTCACGTCTCACGTCTCACGTCTCACGTCTCACGTCTCACGTCTCACCTTTCACCTTTTCCCTTCCAACCTTAATTGCCTTTTCGTTTCTTTGCCTCCACAATGGAAACAGTAGTCAGCGGCATTCGTCCTACAGGAAATTTGCATCTCGGAAATTATTTCGGGATGATGAAAAATTCAGTAGCGATGATGAATCAATACAATTGCTTCTTTTTCGTAGCCGATTATCATTCGCTCACAACACATCCGCATCCGAAAGATTTGCATGATACAGTTCGGCAAGTGGTTGCCGAATGCCTCGCTTGCGGAATTGATCCTGACCAATGTACCCTATACATTCAAAGTGATGTTACTGAAACGGCAGAGTTGTATTTATTTCTCACCATGCTCGCTTATGTAGGTGAGCTGGAGCGAAGTACTTCATTCAAGGACAAAGTGCGCACACAACCCGACAATGTAAATGCAGGATTACTCACCTATCCTGTATTGATGACAGCAGATATTATTCTTCACCGGGCACATAAAGTCCCTGTGGGGAAAGATCAGACACAGCATCTTGAAATGTCGCGTGATTTTGTACAGCGCTTCAATCGCCTGTATGAAGTGGAATATTTTCCCTTGCCGGAAGCGTTCAGTTTCTCCTCTTCACTCGTAAAAGTCCCGGGGCTTGATGGCACTGGGAAGATGGGAAAATCAGAAGGCGAAGGGAATGCAGTTTTTTTTATTGATGAACCGGAAGTCATTCGCAAAAAAGTAATGCGTGCCGTTACGGATTCAGGTCCCACAGAAATGAATCAGCCGAAGCCGGAAGTCATTCAAAATCTTTTTACACTGATGGAATTGGTTTCTTCTTCCGATACAAAAAAACATTTCGACGATGCTTACAATACCTGCACGATTCGCTATGGTGATATGAAAAAGCAATTGGCTGAAGACATGATTGCATTCACCTCCCCAATTCGCGAGCGCGCGAAGCAGTTTTACAACGACAGCGATTACCTGCATAAAGTTTTATTGCAGGGGGAAGAGAAAGCAAGAGCCAGTGCAGGAAAAACCATTCGTGAAGTGCGTGAAATTATCGGCATCAGAAAATTTTAGTTCCCCTGTCTTCAGCGTGAATGAAGTTCGCCACGAATTACACGAATTCCCATGAATAAAAAATTTGAAATTCTATTCGTGCAATTCGTGGCAACAAATTTTAATTCTCCTGTCTTCAGCATAAGTTGAGCTCGCCACCAATTACATGAATTCCCACGAATAAAAAATTTGAAACTCCATTCGCGTAATTCGTGGCAACAAATTTTAATTCTCCTGTCTTCAGCCTGATCCGAGTTCGCCACGAATTACACGAATTCCCACGAATAAGAAGTTTGAAATTCCATTCGTGCAATTCGAGGCAACAAATTTTAATTCTTCTATCTTCGCCGCGATAAAAATTTCTCTCACACTTTAATATTCACCGCAGAATTTTCGATGGCGAAAAAAGAACAGAAACTTCCTCCTGTAAAACATGTTGCGGTAGCAGGCAATATTGGCGCAGGCAAAACAACCCTCACCGGTTTGCTTGCAAAACATTTTAACTGGGAACCGCACTATGAAGATGTGGAGAACAATCCCTACCTCTACGATTTTTATGAGAACATGCCGCGGTGGTCATTCAACCTGCAGATTTATTTTTTGAATTCCCGCTTTGGACAAATCATCAACATTCTCAGAGGAGAAAAGACCGTGATCCAGGATCGCACGATCTATGAAGACGCACAAATCTTCGCCCCCAATCTTCACGCTATGGGTTTGATGACCAAGCGTGACTTTGAAAATTACACGGCGCTTTTCAAGACCATCAACTCGCTCATTAAACCGCCTGACCTTACTATTTATTTACGCGGCTCTATTGGAGCGCTTGTCTCGAACATTCAGCGGAGAGGTCGCGAGTATGAAGACAATCTCCGCCTCGATTATTTGCGCCGCCTCAATGAATACTACGAAAATTGGTCAGCCAACTACAAGGATGGAAAGATGCTCATCATTGATGTGGACAAATACAACTTCGCTGACAATCCGGAACATCTTGGCGAAGTAGTCAATAAAGTAAGAGCGGAGTTGATGGGGTTGTTTTGAAACACTATTGGTTAGCTGTTATCCGATTATTCGGGTGTTCTGAGTTCAAGTTGTTCTCTGTTAGAAATTTTTTACCTTGAAAAAAAATTCCTCAATGAAAAAACAACTGCTGCTCATTACGCTTCTCGCTTTTTTTTCAATCACCAAAAATCTCTCAGCGCAAAACGCTCCTGCAATTGAGTGGCAGAAATGCCTGGGTGGTGGTGCCGATGAAAATACTTATTCGATTCAACAAACTGATGATGGAGGATATATTGTTGCAGGAACTTCATCTTCTGTTGATGGTGATGTTACAGGAAATCATGGAAGTTCTGATTACTGGGCAGTGAAGCTTACCGCCTCAGGAACTATTGACTGGCAAAAATCTTTAGGAGGAACTTCTGCAGATAATCTTAATGCAATTCAGCAAACGAGTGACGGGGGATTTATCCTTGCAGGAGGAGCAAGTTCCGGTGACGGTGATGTATCCGGAAACCATGGGAACTCCGACTACTGGATTGTTAAGTTAGATCATGATGGCAATATTCTTTGGCAGAAATCCTATGGCGGAAGCGAAGCAGATGAGGCGTTCTCTATTAAAGAAACTAACGACGCTGGATTTATTGTTGCGGGTTATTCCTATTCAACCGATGGCGATGTTTCAGATAATCACGGGAATTCTGATTTCTGGATTGTAAGATTAGATTCTATGGGAAACATTGAGTGGCAAAGGTGCTGTGGCGGAAGTGATCTCGAATTTTTTTTTATAGAGATAGAGCAAATCGCTGATGGTGGATATGCCTTCGGAGCATGGACTAAATCCAATGATGGTGATGTTTCAGGCAATCACGGCTCTTTCGATATATGGATTGTTAAACTCAATTCATTGGGTAGTCTTGAATGGCAAAAATGTTTGGGAGGTAGCGCGACAGATGCAACTGCCTCTTTGAAACAAATTAGCGGAGGCGGATTTATAGTTGCCGGAGTTTCCGTATCAAGCGATGGTGACGCTACGCAAAATCATGGTGTACAGGATTATTGGGTCTTGCAATTAGATTCTTCAGGAAATATTGTTTGGCAAAAATCTTTAGGAGGAAGTTTAGATGATGAAGCTTTTTCGGTTCAACAAACATGGGATGGCGGATTCATTGCCGGGGGTTATTCCAATTCCGTCGATGGCGACATCACGGGCTATCACGGTGACTATGATTATTGCGTCATGAAATTGGATGAGAATGGAAACTTAGAGTGGCAAAAAAATTTGGGTGGAAGTTCCTATGATTATGGTTGGACAATTCAACAAACCACAGATGGTGGTTTTATTACTGCTGGCTTTTCAGGATCTACTGATGGTGATGTTACAGGGAATCATGGGGGATCGGATATTTGGGTGGTAAAACTTGCTGCCGATACTGCAACAGGGATTCTGCAGAGTCATTTTTTCCAATCCCATTTTAGTGTTTCACTTTTTCCAAATCCCTCCGATGGCAATGTGCACCTTGAATTCACACTCAATCAAGAGCAGCAAGTTCAAGTTAAGGTGTTTGATGTAGCAGGAAAAGAATTGTTTGGCGAAGATGAGCAAAGGATTTCAGGAAGCTTTACTGAAACGATTTATCTAAATTCTTTACCGGCAGGTTCGTACTACATTAGCATAGTACACGGCTGTGAGAGAGAAATGAGGAAGATGATGGTGGTGAAATGACTTTACAGTTTGCAGTTTACGATCTTTTTCCAAAGTTGCACAACTTAACATCTGTACGTTTACTTTTGAATCGTTGTACGCAATATGAAAAAAACTCTACTCTTTGTCCTTTCACTTCTCACCTTTCACCTTTCAGTTCTCGCTTCTAATGACCCTTTTACCGGTGGAGCACGCTCGCTCGGATTAGGAAGTTGCTATCTCACGCTCTCCGATCCTTATTCCATTTTGAACAACCAGGCAGCGATGGCGTTTCAAAAAGAAATTTCTTTCTCCCTCTACGCTGAACAGCGCTATCTGCAAAGTGAGTTGGGATATTATGCAGCAGGATTCACGCTGCCCACTAAACCAGGAGTGTTTGGGTTAGCAATCAACTACAACGGTTTTGATTTGTATAATGAAAAAAAAATCGGGCTGGCATATTCACGGATGTTCTCCCCAAAAGTTTCAGGAGGAATTCAGCTTGATTATCTCTCGACATCCATTTCTGAATACGGAACTTCATCAGCGTTCACGGCAGAGTTGGGATTGCTGGTGAAAATTTCTAACCAGCTATCTGCGGGCGCTCACGTTTTCAATCCTTACCCGATTAAGTCAGGATTTGCGGATGAAAAAATTCCCACGCTGTTCCAACTTGGTTTGTCGTATGAAGCAGGGAAGAAAATTTTGCTGATGACTGAGGCAGAAAAAGATATTGACAACCCTGCCCGGTTCAAAGCAGGATTGGAATACAAAATTGTGGATGCCCTTCATTTGCGAGGAGGTATTGCCACCAATCCTTCTCAGTATTCATTGGGAGTTGGAATCAATGTTCAGCATTTGAAAATTGATTTAGCAGCTTCTTATCACCAGGTACTTGGACTTACTCCGGCGATTTCACTGAATTATATTTTCGTGAAGAAATGATTTCACTCCTTCGTCATTGCAACCAGAATTCGTCATTGCGACGAGTATATGATTCGTCATTGCGAGGAGCACATGATTCGTCATTGCGAGGAGCACATGATTCGTCATTGCAAGGAGCATATGATTCGTCATTGCGAGGAGCAGGGTCAGCTTTTGCGCGGAAGGCGACGAAGCAATCCCCACACATTGATTCGCGATTGCGAGGAGCATATGATTCGTCATTGCGAGGAGCATGCGCAGCTTTTGCGCCGAGGGCGACGAAGCAATCCCTACTCATTGATTCGTCATTGCGAGGAGCATGCGCAGCTTTTGCGCGGAGGGCGACGAAGCAATCCCCACACATTGATTCGTCATTGCGAGGAGCATGCGCAGCTTTTGCGCCGAGGGCGACGACCTGTCCCGATTTTTTCAGGAAGCAATCCCCACACATTTCGCAAAGCTCCGAGGAATTGCTTCCCGAGAAAAAAGTCGGGACAAGTCGGACCCCTTTCCCACAATCCCCCCGCAGTTTTCTTCGCAATGACGTTCTTATTGTGCTTCTCACTTTCCTCATTTTTCTTTTCCCAAAAACAGCATTTTCCCAAATTGATACTTCACAGAAAGTGCAGGAAAAGCAGGATGAACTTCTTGAGCAGATCACAGAGAATGGCGAAAATCAAGCGCTCGACTATGAAAATTTGGTGGACCTTGAAAATACGCTCAGCAAACATCCCATCAATTTAAACAAGGCAAGCAAAGAAGATTTTCAGCCACTGCTTGATTTAAAGTTGCTCAATGATATTCAGATAAACTCCATTCTTAACTACCGGCAGCAACTTGGAAATTTCATTGAGATCTATGAGCTCGAAGCAGTTCCTTATCTCGATGTTTCTACGATTGAAGCAATTCGCCCGTTCGTTTTTATTTCTGCTCAACCAACCAACTTAATCGCAAGTGTTGGCGAGATGCTTACCAAAGGTGATTACATGGTGCTAATTCGCGGATCTCAAACTCTCGAACAGCAAAAAGGATTTTCTCCCGCTGATTCTAACTCAACTTCCCGTTACCTCGGCAGTCCTCTGAATCTCTATGCTCGTTATCGCTACACTTACGGAACAAAATTCAGTTACGGCATCACAGGACAAAAAGATGCCGGTGAAGAATTTTTCAAAGGAACTCAACAGCATGGTTTTGATTTTTATTCTGCACACGTATTTTATTCAGGAAAAAGTATTGTGAAAGGTGTGGTGCTTGGTGATTATGAATTGAACTTCGGGCAGGGAATGATTGTAGGTGCGGGCTTCGGTGTGAGCAAAAGCTCGCTGATCACGGCGATTAAGAATGGAGGACGAACAATTCGGCCTTATACTTCTACTGATGAATTTAATTTCTTTCGTGGCGGCGCCGTTCAGCTTGGATCGAAGCATGTAAACGCCACGCTCTTCGGTTCGTACAAAAAAATTGACGGTAATGTTGGAGCTATTGATACCATTGGTGATAATGTTTTTGTGACGTCGTATGGGGGCAATGGGTATCACAGAACACTTTCAGAAACCGGGAACAAGTACACCATCTCCCAGAAAACTTTTGGTGGAAATCTGGATTACACATCGAATTCATTCACTGCCGGCGGGACATTTTTTCACACAGAGTTTTCTTCGCCGGTTGTTCCTTCCTATCAACCTTACAACATTTATAATTTTCGCGGCGATCACCTGAGTGACTATGGCTTGCATTTCGACTGGCAATACAAAAATTTCAATCTCTATGCTGAAGGTGTGAAGAGTGATCCCGGTGGTATCGGTGCCGTGTCCGGTTTACTCATCAGCGTTGATCCGAAAGTTGACCTTGCTTTTGTCTATAGAAACTACGCGCGGGACTTTCATTCGATCTACTCGAATGCATTCGGTGAAAGTTCTTCTACAGAAAATGAAAAAGGATTGTACTCCGGTGTAATTATTCGTCCGTCGGGAAAATGGGAGTTGGATGTGTATGCAGATTTTTTCCGTAAAGCATGGCTCGCTTATTTGGTGAATGCTCCTTCGATTGGAACTGATTACCTCGCGCAACTCAACTATCGTCCGTCGAAAACAGTGGTGATGTATGTTCGATGGAGGGATAAGCGCAAGCAAACTAATTCCTCGCTCTCTTCTGAAACGATTAACTATCTGGTGAACACTGAAAATCAAAACCTGCGTTTCAATCTTTCATACAAGGCAAGTGCATCCTTGACATTGAACAGCAGGGCTGAGTGGGCTTTTTATCATGAAGAGAAATTGCCGGTACGTCATGGCTTCCTCGTTTACCAGGATGTGAAATACAAATTCACCGGAGTGAAACTGAACGTTGGTGCGCGTTTCATGCTCTTCGATGCAGACACGTATGATTCACGCCTGTATGCGTATGAAGATGAAGTTCTCTATGCGTATTCTGTCCCTGTATTTTCCAATCGAGGCATTCGCTGGTATTTGCTTGCGAGATATTCCATTATGCGTGGAGTTGATGTGTGGCTTCGCTTTGCCCAGACGTACTATTCAAATCTTAACACGATTGGAAATGGATTGGATGAGATTAATGGAAATACAAAAACTGAATTGAAGGCGGAAGTGAGGTTTAGGTTTTGAGAAGTTGGACTATATTTAGACATCGAAGTAAAAATTTAGCGCGGATGAGCAACATACTATTTCTTCTGATTCTTTCCCTCAATATTGAACCGGGACAAGCGGCTAACCCTGAAAAAATTCGAGGAAAATATGTATGCCCTGATATTATTTACTGCACACTAATCATTCACGCCAACAACCGTTTTCATTTTACCACAGAATTTTTTGAACTCCGTGGCAAAAACAGGTATCAAGGAAGTTGGACAATGGGAGGTGATACGTTGAGCTTATATCTTAAGTACAAAGGAGTAGAAATGCCTGCGGGTTATTACTATATTCCTTCACATTTGCGAGTGAAAGCAAATGGAGATACGTTGCAAGATATTAGCTCTGAAAAAAATATCGCTGTATACTTTAAAATCAAATAATTCTAAGAAAGAGTCATTGGACCATTACACCCAATTATTCTTTTCATTTTAGTTTATTGTTCAATCATCACCTCTTCCCCATCACAATCCCTCCACATCAAAAATTTTCTTTCTCTCAATCTTATACCAAACGATCGTGTGCATCCGGTACATTCCAGCCTTTCCTGCAGCAGCGCGAATGATGCGGAGCATGCTGAGATCAACGGACATAAAAAACTGATTCGAAGCCGGAGGTAAGGTTTAGGTTTAAAGGAGATTCTCAATTCTTGAATGGAGAATGAAAAGTGTATTTTTGATTGAGCTGAATAAAAAGCCATTGGTATTATGAAAAAATATTTCCTCGCGAGCTTATTGCTCTGCATTCAATCAACGCTGTTTGCACAGGCAGGTATGCTTGATTCTACTTTCGGCATCAATGGCAAGGCGAATATCAGTTATGTATATTCTACAGCAAATGCACAAGACATTGCAGCAACTAAAGATGGGAAAATACTTGTATTGACGGACTACTATCTTGTTCGAATGAATAGCGATGGCACAGTGGATTCAACCTTCGCCGATCCGGGAAAACTTTGTTTGGGGTGCGATTTTTCAGGCGATCCAAAAGCCATTGCAGTAGACGATTCGAACAGAATCATTTTCGTAAGCACGGAGTGGTATTACTTCGACCACAAAATGCACGTCTACCGCTTCTTGCCCGATGGCACAATAGACACCACGTTTAATGGAGGTAATGACGTTGCAATGCTTCCGTTCCAAGTGAATCGCGCACTACTGATTGAATCAGACGGGAGAATATTAATTGGTGGGCAAAATGATGATGGATATAATGTTGCCACTTTAACCAGAATCAATACCAGCGGTGATTTCGATCCTGCATTCAATCTTTCACTTGATTTATCAGAGAGTTTCATTTACGCAATTGCTGAACAAACCGATGGAAAAGTTCTGGCAGCTGGATCAACTGACAGTGATTGTTTTATTATCCGTGTTCTTCCTAATGGCTCAATAGATTCACTGTTTGGCAACAATGGATTTGTAATTGTTGATGATGGAAATTCAGAGACAGCTCAGTCCATCAGTATTTTGCCAGACGGAAAAATTCTTGCAGCCGGTCACTCCGATAGCACGCTATCCAGCAAGATCATGTGCTGGCGATTTCAAAGTGATGGAAGTCCTGACAGCTCGTTTGGTAACAACGGAGAAATAATTTTGTACTCCGGATCGAAATTTAATCGTGCCTGGTTTGTCTTTTCACAGAGCGACTCGACTGCAATCATCGGGACGTCGTTGTTTGATGGAGTGCACACCGCGCCGTCAATTTTTCATTTGAATTATGATGGAAGCATTGACTCTTCCTATGGGGATAATGGTGTGGGGGGAAAAACTTTTTTATGCGGACACCTGACTGAAATTGCCGGAGATACAACTGCTGACGGTAGACTTTCGACTTGCGGAACTGCTTATGATCTTGGAAATGATATAGGGGCAGTCTCAAAGCTGATGAATGACGGAGCAGAGGATAGTACTTTCTCAGGAGGCGGAACAAGTACGTTTGTTACCAATGACAGTATGATCGCACAGGGAGACTTTTATGGTTTTGTTTCTCTTCCAAATGGAAAGATATTTTGCGCAGCAGGTGCGAATCTAATGTTCATTAGGCTTACTGCAGATGGCGCTATTGATTCCTCATACGGAGTGAATGGATTTTATTTACCAAATCAGCAACTCGGTGGCTACCATGCGATGATGGCATTGGATTCAGACGCAGTGTATGTTATTGAGCGAAGCTATCCCGGGTTTGTTATATTCAAGTTTCAATCTGACGGAACAGTTGATTCTTCTTTTGGTATTCAGGGAATTAAAGAATATCCCGTTGAAAATTATGGAGGAATTGAACCTGTTGATTTTATAATTCAGCCTGGCCACAAGTTGCTGATTGCAATGACTGATCCCATGACTTCAAACTATCTTTCTTTGATGCGATTCAATGCAAACGGAGCTATTGACAGCAGTTTTGCTGATGATGGAAAACAAACTTTTAATGATGGGTATTCTTCTAATGCCCGGTCAAGCGTTGCTGTCAGTGCTGATGGAAAAATTATGTTTGCTTATGATTCCGATATCTACGGAGAAACCGAGTATGGGCATTTATATCGCCTTCTGCCTGATGGGACCTTTGATTCTACGTTCGATGGAACCGGCGCTGTAACTTACCTGCTTCCTATCCAGGTAAATTTTTACTACCATAGACTCCTGATCCAGTCCGACGGGAAGGTTATCATTTGTGGCTATCACGATAATATTTACGAATCTGAGTTTGTTCGTGTCAATGAAGATGGTTCTCTCGATTCATTGTATGGGATTGATGGAGCTTTAACTATTCCCGGGATCGGTAGTTACTATAGTGTATTACTTCAGTCAGATGATGAATTACTTATCTCGCAAGACGTATGGCCGAATTATTCTGCGGGGATTTACAGATACCTGGCAGATGGTATTGCCGATTCGTCATTTGGCGACTCAGCAATAGCTGTGATTAGCGATATGGCATCAGGGAATGAGCATGAATTTCCAATGCAAATTCAAAGTGATGGGAAGATACTTGTTGCTGGTCATTATGCATCAGGAGGGAACTACTCAGGTTATATCATAGCCCGCCTGTTTGGTGAAGGAACAGTTTCAGTGAATAGTATCGAAAACAAAAATGACCTTTTTATTTTTCCAAACCCTGTCACTGATCATCTCATTATCAGTTGTTCTTCAGGTTAACGGAAACCTGCCTCGATTATTATAACAAACATAGAAGGAAATATTCTGCTCAATGAAAATCGAAAACTCAATAGCAAGAATAGTTCTGTTGATGTAACCCAACTTCCTTCAGGAATTTATTTGATAAGTGTTCAGTCGAGCGAGAATTCTTTCACCGCAAAATTTGTCAAGCAATAACTCTGTCATAATTTTTCTCAGAGGTGTGTGTCGCCCCACCCACAAGTAACTTCATCTCTTCCCCAACTCAAACACTTCCACATCAAAAAATTTTCTTCCCCTCAATCTTCAAGCGAACAATGGTGCGCACCTGATGTCAGCCGGCTTTTCCTGCAGCACCGGGATTGATGGGAAACTGTTGTTCAAATTGCGTGTACCAATATTAATAGTGAAATCTGCATTGTGCAATGATGACATACTCATCTGTAACTTTATACAGCAGCCGATGCTCCTCCGTAATTCTGCGCGACCAATATCCTCTCCATTGAAACTTCAGCGGCTCCGGCTTTCCAATTCCTTCAAAGGGAGATTTTCGAATATCCTGAATCAACTCAACAAGAGCTTGTCTATGTCAACTTTGATGAGCTCTTTTCCGCTCTCAATATCTTCAATTGCTTTCAGCAACCGGTCACGATTGGCAGCAGTGCTCGTTGCATATTCGGTAACATCTTCTTCGACAACATGAATTTCAATTTGCTTGTCCCTGAAAAGGTTTTTGAGATTGTCAAGGAATTTTTCGTCGAGATCATTTGCGTTCACTCTGTACGTGGTTGACATATTTGAAAGTTGAAAACCAAAGTTACAAATCTGATTTTTTCTTTCAGTGATTGAATGCCCGCTGACGACTACCTGCTTCACCTCTTCCCCAACTCAATCACTTCCACATCAAAAATTTTCTTCCCCTCAATCTTTAACCGGACTATCGTGCGTACCTGATGCAAGCCCGCCTTCCCTGCAGCACCGGGATTGATGTGAAGCATGTTGTTCAAGCTTGCATCACGGGTGATCTTGAGAATGTGTGAATGACCGGTGATGAATAAATCGGGTTTCAGTTGCTGAAGTTTTTCCTTGACGCCCTGTTGGTAGTGATTGGGATACCCTCCTATGTGAATCATAACTATTTTGACTTCTTCACAGCTAAAAAATAGTTCTTCAGGAAAATTTTTTCGAACTGTATTGCTATCAATGTTTCCAAAAACTCCTTTCAGCGGTTTAAAGGATTGCAGCGATTCAGCAACATTACTTCCGAAATCACCTGCATGCCACACTTCATCGCACTCTTTGAAAAAATCAAACACAGCAGGATCGAGAAAGCCATGTGTGTCAGAGATGATGCCGATGCGTTTCATGGTGAGTGAGCGCTATTTTGCAAATAGAAAAACTGTTAACGACAGCAAGACCTTTTCCAAAGTTCCTCACAGAATCCCGCGGAAAAACTTTGGAAAAGGTTTGCCGGAACATCATTGTACATTGTGTGTTGCCGGTTGCGGATCGGTGTAGTTCAGCATTTCCTGTTTTGCATGAGCCATAATTTCTTCCGCTTGCTCCGCCGAAAACCACTGCATGTCCTTCTCTTTTCTAAACCACGTCATCTGCCGCTTCGCGTAGTTGCGCGTATTTTGTTTGATGAGATCAACAGCTTTTTCAAATGAAATTTTCCCTTCCAGGAAATCAAACAACTCACGGTATCCTACTGTTTGCAGTGCAATGAGATTACGATGCGGAAATAATTCTTTCGCTTCTTCCAATAGTCCGTTCTGAATCATTTCATCAACGCGATGATTGATGCGGTCATATAATTCCTTCCGGTCAGCGTGCAAACCGATTTTTACGGATATGAAATCCCGCATGTGCGGCTTTGATTTTCTGAACGATGAAAAAGGTTTTCCGGTTGAGAGGTTTACCACCAGCGCACGAATTAACCGGTGAGGATTGTTGATGTCCACCCTCCCGTAGTAGACAGGATCGTTCTCCAGCAATAATTTCTGCAGCGCCGAAATTCCCTCGTCCTTAAATAACTGTTTAATTTTTTCTTCTGCAGCATCATCCGCAGGTGGAATGGAATCAAACCCTTCAAGCACCGCTTTGATAAAAAGTCCGGAGCCACCCACCATCACCAAAACATCATGGTGCAAAAACAAACTGCTCATCAATTCAAGAGCTTCCTGTTCAAATTTTCCGGCGCTGTAATCATCATGAATGGAGAGATGATTGATGAAGTGGTGTGAGACCAGAGAGAGTTTTTCAATAGTTGGCTTGGCCGTACCGATGTTCATCTCGCGATAAAATTGCCGTGCATCAGCAGAAATAATTTCTGTATGAAAATGCTTTGCGACCCGGATGCTGATAGAAGTTTTCCCGACTGCTGTGGGTCCGGCAATAATGATCAGGAATTTTTTCACAGAAAAAAACAGAGGGAAAGATGCGGAGCACTAAATATCTTCTTCAAGATCTTCAATGATGTTCTCATTCAAATCTTCAGGATCAAAATCATCCCCGGCAACAAAACTATCATCGCCGCTTACTTCTTCCACTTCTTCTTTGATAGCATCGCCATCCATAATATCTCCTTCTTCCCCTTCTATTGAAGCCAACTCTTCTTCATCAGGTTCATCAGCGCTTTCAACAAAAGGTGAGGGCTCATCTTTTTCATCATCATCATCCATTTCTTCTTCCTCCTCCTCTTCTATTTTGTGGTCTGCCAATACGGTTTTTCTTTTTGCAAGATGCGCAGCAATTTCTTCCTTCTTAAACGGAGACGCTCCCTGCGATTTCACCACTACCGGATACATTGTTGAATCCTTTTCAGTGCCGCCGATGGAAACAAGTTCAACGAGAAAAGAAAACTCCTGGGTGCCATGAAACTCATAGACAAAATGCTGATGGGGGTCGTCAATGTATGCAACCAACGACGGCAAGCTTGTGGCTTTTGCCTTGGTCGCTTTCTTTGGCTCCTCCTTCTTTATTGAAGGGTGAAGTTGTTTGCCTTTCTGCCAATTGTCATTGCTCAGGTAAAAACTTCCTGAACCGGTCGCGGGCATGTTGTAGGATGACATGATGGCCGCTTCAAGATCTGCAAATGACTGTGCAGGTTTTATTTCTATATCACGCTGAACGGCGTCATCTTCTTCAAAAATCACTCTGAACTTGAACAGGGGCATCTTTGGTTTTGTTTTTTCTTCTTGATAATCCTATCAGTAAAGTTCGTCAAAGAAATCAATACGCAAATAAAGAAACAATGGGGATGCAAATTATTTTCCTGCTAACGGAACCCAGCCCATTTTGTTTCCTTTTTCAATCATAAAGGTATATGCTTCCTCAAAATTATTTGCAATTTTTCCGTCAAGAATCGCTTCACGAATTGCATCTTTAATGATGCCAACTTCTTTCGAAGGTGGTTTACCGAATGTTTGCATGATAATTTCTCCGGTAATTGGCGGCTGCCAGTTGCGCATACGATCTTTCTCTTCTACTTCCTTCATCTTCTCACGCACCAACTGAAAATTCTCAAGGTAGCGCTTCACCTTCTTCTCATTCTTGGAGGTGATATCTGATTCGCAAAGCAGCATCAGCTTGTCAATGTCATCACCTGCTTCAAACAATAATCGCCGAATGGCAGAGTCTGTCACTTGTTCTTTACTCAGCACGATCGGTCGAAGATGAAGGAACACCATTTTCAAAACGAACTTCATTTTTTCATTGAGGGGAAGATGAAATTTCCGGAAGATGCGCTGCACCATTCTTGTACCAACCACTTCATGTCCGTGAAACGTCCAACCCTTTCCCTTCTCAAATTTTTTGGTATCGGGTTTGGCGATGTCGTGAAGAATGGCAGCCCAGCGCAACCAGAGATCATCACTCTTTGCCGCCACATTGTCGAGCACTTGCAGGGTGTGATAGAAGTTGTCTTTGTGTCCCTGTCCTTCAAGATGTTCAACACCGTAAAGTTTTTCAAACTCAGGGAAAATAATTTTGAGCAACCCCGATTTGAACAGAAGATCGAAACCGATGGATGGCTTTGGTGACAGGATAATTTTGTTCAGCTCCTCTGAAATCCTTTCTGAAGAAATAATTTCAATGCGTTCTTTATTTTTCGAAAGGCTTTTAAACGTTTCAACTTCTATTTTAAAATTCAGCTGAGAAGCAAAACGAATGGCGCGCATCATTCGCAGCGGATCATCAGAGAACGTGATGTCAGGATCAAGCGGGGTGCGAATTGTTTTTTGATCCAAATCTTTTAAGCCGTGAAATGCATCGAGCACCATGCCGTAATCTTCATGGTTCAAACTCACGGCGAGTGCATTGATCGTAAAATCGCGTCGCTTCAAATCATCTTCAAGCGTTCCGTCTTCCACAATTGGCTTTCTCGAATCCGCGCGGTAAGATTCTTTTCTTGCCCCGACAAACTCCATTTCAAAATCATGATGCTTAAGAAGAGCCGTTCCAAAATTTTTATAGACTGCCAATGACGCTTCCGGAAATTCTGCTGCAACTTTTTCCGCAAGCTGTATTCCGACCTGTCCCGATTTGTTCGGGATGCCGATGGTAGTCACATCAATGTCTTTTGAGGGTCGTCTCAGAATCTTATCACGAACGAATCCGCCGACGAGATAGCTCTCGAACTTCAACTCATTCGCGCATGCAGCAATTACCCCGATGATTTTTTCTTCCTCATCAGAAATTTCGAGTGGAATGAATTGCTTTTCGATCACCATAGATAAGTATCACTCTTATGCGTTCGTAAGTGTCAGGCACCCCCGCGCAACAGACCTACACAGGTGTCAGACACTAAATAAACAGCCCGGAGAAAATCCCCGGGCTGTTGAAAGTTTTTCCGTGTAACTATCCCGGTTGATCGGGACGAATAACTTTTCAAAGTAGCGAGAGAGAGACTTGAACTCTCGACCTCGGCATTATGAGTGCCGCGCTCTAGCCAGCTGAGCTACCTCGCCATGGGAATTTTCAGGCGCAAATATAATCTGCAGCGGTCAACGATGCCGTGATAATGGCTGGTGAAACTTTCGCATTGTTAGTTTTTCAGAACCTGAATTCTTGAATACAAATTATTGCCATCGTTTTTCAACTGAACAAAATATGCACCCTCGTTGAGCAACGAAACATCGAGCATCTCAATATTGAACCCCTGTTTCCCTTCGAGTGATTTTTCAAAACAAATTCTTCCTTCCAAATCCAGAACAGCTATTGAAATGCTTCCGCTTGCCGGTAAATAAAATGGAATTGTCACGTCACTCATTGTTGGATTCGGGAAAATTTTACCGAGTGAAAAAACATTCTCTATAGCAAAATCGGCCATGCCGGATGGCTCCTGGACATCAATGTAGTAAAAAGTAATTGTATCCACTTGCGCCGGTAATGCAAATGGAATGCTATCGCAATCATTTACATAAATAGTCACGAATACATTGAGCGGATAAATCCCTGTGGACTGTGTTATGCCGCTTATGGAAGCACAGCCGTTGCCGCCGCCGAGGACCGAACACCATGGCACATTGCAGGAGTATGAAAATCCTTCAGGCAATCCCTGCACGCTATCAATCGTGAGCGAATCAATACATATAGGAAGTAAAAACGTATCGGGCCCATTGATGAATTCCACTACCGTGTCGGCAGGTAGGCGGAAGTATATGATTTCCTCATAAGGAGTGTTCACGAAAGCGATTGCCAGCGTATCCGGTTCAATGCCACTCACCGTGTCATTGTTGGGAGTGCACGCCTGGCCATTCGCAAAAAAAGAAATTGAAAAAAGTGAAAGAGAGAAAATTGCAGTTCTTAAAATGTGTTTCATGTCAGGAAATTTTTCAGGTGTGAAAAAATCACTATGAATTGCAAAAACAATGTTAGAAAAAATTTCCGGTGCATTCAATTTCTGAAAGAAAAAATTACATTTACCCCTCTTCTTCTAAAACATAAAAACACTCACATGAAAAATATTTTACTCTTCGCTTTCGCGTGCATGGTATACATGATGAATGCTCACGCTACGGTTCGTACAGCATCCGTTTCCGGTAACTGGAGCAGCGCTACTACATGGGGCGGCACTGTTCCCAATGCCAATGATGATGTGGTGATTAATTCAGGCATCACCGTCACCATCAATGTAAATCCGAACAACATCACGAACGCTACCGTTAGCGGCATCCTGCAGTGGGATGCTACAGGTACAGGAAGAACATGGACGGTGTCGGGAAATTTCACAATCAATTCAGGGGGAACCTTTAATTGCGCTGCTCCGGGAAGTGCAACAATACACACGCTGAATTACAATGGCACCAGTTTTACCAATAATGGAACATTCAACATGGTGAACGGCACTAACAAGTGCAATGTGTTGATTGGTGGAAGCGTTACACAAACATTCAGCGGCAGCAGTACGATGACGTTTAATAAATTCACGCTGAACAACACCGGGGGGAAATTCCAGATTGTTTATGGCGGCGGGAGCTTCACGCCTACCGAAATAAATCCTACCAAACTCAATGTAAGTATCACCACCAATGATTCCTGCGTGATCAAACAAGGATTGTTGGTTGGTTGCTCCATCGCCAACTCGACGGTGTCACATTCCTTCGCCAACTTTAAAATGGGAAGCGGCACAACAAATATTTCTTCGAGCGTCAGCCTGGGTGGTGATGCCACCATTACCGTGAACACAGGGATGATTTTGAATGATGCTTCTAATTCAAATGTAAGTATGACCGTGTCCGGCTCGTTCATATCACCTTCCATGTCTCAATCGAATGCTGCTACTGCTTTCGGCATGCAGGGTCCTAATTGCACAGGTGGCGCCAGCAATTCAACGGCGCTCACCATTACCGGCGATTGGACCATGACAGACATTTTTATTTTTGTGGGGAGCACGAAACTTTTCGGTGGCACCGAGCCGAATAATCCAATCGTAACATGCTCGGGAAATATTTCATGGGCCAGCAGCGAAACACACACCATTAATCTTCCTTTTACATCGGATGATTTTTACATCAAGACGTGCTTCTTCGGGTTGTTCGATTCGCAGGGAGCTTTTCCGAATATGGTTTTGAATGGCGGAAGTGTTAGCTCCCCAAAAACTTTCAACATTGCCTTTGATGTGTTTGACGCAGAGGTTCAGGAATCAAGTCCTCTTGGTCAACCAACGGTGGCACAAATTTCTGAGAGCATGGCAAACTGGACCATTGGCGGCAACTGGAAAATTCTTAGCGGTGCATCACTGGCAATTCACTCCGATGCTACATTAACTGTAAATGGTTCACTGCGTATTGCGAGCAACGGTGAAATTGCCGGCTCCGAAACTGAAACAGAAGATACCGGTTACATACCCACGAATGGTCCCTCCATCTTGTTTGGTGGCAGCGGTGTGCTTTATGTTGAAAATACTTCGGGCTTGGGGAAAGGATTACTCTCTGATGCTTCATCAAATGTGGCCATCAAAAACCGAACGGCTGATATTGACTGGGATCTAAGCAACATCAGTTCATCAGGAACGGTTGAATACGCTGCGACTGCTTCGCAAACTGTAACCGATCGCATTTACAATAATCTTTCGACCAGCGGAAGCGGAACAAAAACATTGGCGAACGCAATTACGGTAAATGGCGGAACCACCATTGGAACGTCCACTACTCTTGCCAATGGCGGATTCAATGCAACAGTAAAGGGAGCGGTAACCAACAATGGAATCCATTCCGGAACAGGAAAAATAATTTTAGGAGGAACATCGAATCAATCACTAAGCGGAACTGGAAGTGAATGGGGAAATATAGAACTGAACAATGCCGCTGGTGCAACATGTGCTTCCAATGTCTCTTCATCGGGCATCATCAATTTCACCAATGGAATTCTCACCACGACTTCGTCCGCAAAACTTTCATTGACTTCGGCCGGGAATTATACCGGTGGAAGCTCATCAAGTTATGTGAGCGGACCGATGTCAAAGACAACAACTTCTACTTCAGAATTTATTTTCCCTGTGGGTAAAGGTGGAAACATGCGACAAGCATCCATACTGCCTTCTTCATCTCCATCCACAACATGGACGGTGGCATAGTTCCAGTCCGCACACAACTATACTTCAAGTGTGCTTGCGCCAATTACATCGGTAAGCAATCTCTTGTACTGGACAGTAGACCGTAGCGGATCATCAAGCGGGCATGTGAGATTGTTTTGGGGAAGTGAGGCTGGATTACCGGATTTGACCGGATTGACTGTTGCGCGTTTCAATGGATCGCAATGGACGGATGCCGGTGACAGTGCTATCACAGGAACTGCAACATCAGGCACTATTGGCTCAGATGTAGTTTCATCTTTCTCACCATTTACTCTTGGAGAACTTGGAACCGCGAGCACCATCACCACCAATTCAATTTCAGGATCCCCATTTTGTCCGGGAGCAAGTGTGAGTGTTCCATTCACTTCAACGGGAGCATTTAATGCTGGCAATATTTACACAGCACAACTTTCTGACAAAACCGGGAGCTTCGGCGCACCTGTCGCTATCGGAACTCTGAGCAGCACCGCAAACTCCGGCACCATCAGCGCAATTATTCCAACCACTTCAAAAGGCGCATCGAAATATCGCATCAGAGTAGTAAGCAGCGATCCAGTGGTGACAGGAAGTAATAACGGAACCAATCTCGCTGTCACTGCTTGTGGTGTACCGACAGGCCTTACCGTGTCAAATATTACTTCAACGACAGCTATGTTTACCTGGAACACTGTCACATGCGCATATAATTACACGCTGGAGTATCGTGTGCAGGGAAATACTACGTGGAAGAAGAAGAATAGTTTGGCAGGTCCTTCCTACACTCTTACAGGTCTCACCGCAAATACAATTTATGAGTATGGCATCCAAACCTTCTGCACCTCTGACAAGAAATCCAAATCAAAATTCACAGCTACTGCAACCTTTACCACCACCCTTCGTCTTTCTTCAACCTTAACTTCTTCAGAACAAACCCTGATGATGTATCCGAATCCGGCAACTGATGAGGTTACACTTACCATTTACTCAAATGAAAATCACTCCGGCGCAGTAAAAATTTTCAATGCTATTGGTCAGTTGATGATGGAAGAAATAAGTTCATTGACGGAAGGAAGCAATCAGCTCTCGCTTGATGTTTCTTCATTGCCGGCAGGAATTTATTTTGTGGAAGTAAAGGATGGTATTGAGCGAATGATGCAGAAGTTGGTGAAAGAATAAAAAAATAGCGGTCATTCAGAAGGAATCTTCTTTGGACTATGGCGATCTTCCCATACCAAAGAAGATTCCTGAATGAATACCTTTCTAAATTATTTCTTCTCCTTCTGTCCCAGGCTAAACCAGTTACCCGAGTTGTCCTTGAAGATCGCTTCGATGCCATAGAATTCCTGCTTCGGCTCCTTGGTAAACTCCACACCTTTTGCTTTCAGTTCTTCGTAGGTTGCGTAGATGTCGTTGCATTCAAACACTCCTGCTCCCAGCACTCCTTGCTTTACCAATTCACGCATTTGCTGCGCTGTTTCTTTGGTGAACATCATTCCATCTGTAATCGGCATGAGAATGATTTCCATGTCGGGCTGATCTTTTGGGCCGACGGTAAGCCATCGCATGCCGGGGCCCATCGGTGCATTGGTGCGTATTTCGAAGCCAAGCTTATTGATGTAAAAATCTTCCGCTTCGTCCTGGTTGAGAACGTAAAAGCTTACGTGTGAGATTTTGCTGATCATGGTAGAGTTTTTTTTGTGGCAGCAAACCTATGGTGCGGCAAGAGGCAACGCTTCTTCAAAATTGCTTTTCTAAAAAACGGCTTTTTGCAGTTGCAAAACAATTCGGAACAAATTTGAGCGGTTCAGTGCGGGCGTCGTCGAGAAGCTGTAATTGTAGTTTTTGAAAGGAGGCCGGAGTGCTTCCCGTATGTCGCTTGAATAGTGAAGTGAAGGAAGTGATGCTTTCAAACCCGACATCGAAACATGCTTGTGATGCAGTAGTGTTTTTATTCTTTAGAAGCTCTTTCGCTCTCTGTACGCGAACCAGTGTGAGATACTGATGAGGAGTGCGCCCGTAAGCATTCTTAAAAAGTCGCAGGAAGTGAAACTTGCTGAAGAACGCCTCGTCAGCAATGTTGTTAAGATCGAGTGGCTCGCTGAAGTGCTCATCAATAAACATTTTCGCCTGCACGATGCGGCGGTAGAGATAAACTTTGGGATAGAGATCAATAGCCATGAAGCAATTATTCTTATCTCAAGACCTCGGGGGGTTTGAAAAAAACCCGGAGGTCTGAAGAGATTAGTCTTCTCTGTAGGTTTTGTTTTTCCAATACCACCAGTTCAATTTCTTCTTCTCATGATTTTTTTCTGAAGCAAAATAGACAGCGCAGCGAAACGTATAGAGCATGCAAATGTCATGCGTTGCGCCTGTGATAGTGTTCAGGCGATCATACAGGATTAAAGGGTTTTGATTTTTGAGATCAGAAATTTTGCGGATGCCGATGTGATACAAATCAAGCGCGCATGCTTTGCCGATGCCGGGAATTTTCTGAAGCTCTTTCAGCAAGTGCTCTTTTGGTGTTGATGAGTTCATGAATGAAACTTTACTGCGTCCAAAAATAAAGTTACACGCTCAATATTTTTTTGGCTACATCCACCCCGCTCACCAATGCCGCTTCCACAGTCCCCATTACTGATCCTTCGTACAATGCTTCACCGGCAAAAAACAATGCTCCGTCAACGGAGGTGCTTAAAATTTTCCTTGCCTCTGAACTTCCAACAGTCGCATAAGTGTATGCTCCCCGTGCATACGGATCAGCCGGCCAATTCACCACATGCCATGCTGATAATTTTTCCTTTAACTCCTCAGTGGTGATTTGAAAAACTGCGGCGAGTGTACCCAGCGATTTTTGTAGAATAATTTCTTCCCCGAAAGGAGTAAGTTTTTCCGCATTTGGCCCACCGAGCCAGCCTGTGAGTAAAGGTGTCTCCTCGGGAAACTGTGTCCACCACGTCGGAATTGTTCCTTGGCAAAAAAGAAAACTCATGTTCTCCAGGTTCACTCCTGTACGCTTTCGCATTTCTTTTTCCTTCCAGAAAGCATCATGAAATAGCAGAAGAACTTTTATCACAGCACCGTAACCAAGCGATTGAATCGCCTTCATCTGTTTGGGAATTGCAGGAGAAAAAGTGATCGCTCCCGTTGCCGTTTCTTTTTGCTGCAACACACCAAGCGGGACCGTAACAATGACCTTCTTCGCAGTAAATTTTTTTTCATCTTCGGTGATCACGGAAACCGTGTCACGCTTCCATTCCACTTTCCTCACCACGGATGATAAATGAATCACGCATCCTGCTGACAAACATTCCTCCTCTAAAAAATGAATCATCGCTCCATAGCCGCCACGTACCCGGTATTGTGCTTCATCATCCCCACCCATCCATTCGTCACGCAATGCAAGCGCACTTGCGCGTGTAAGATCTGCAGCATCATATCCTTCTGCAAAGCCACGAACGGTTTCCCGGATCTCACTGTACTTTTCTTCACTGAAATTTTGTTCGAGGAAATCTGCGATGCTCACGTCGCGCTTTAATTGTTTTAGTCGTTTTGTAAAAAGCGACCATCCCTCCGTAAAATATTCAGACTGTGAAAGCTCACCTTCTTCCTCACGAATCATTTTTCCTTCCATCGGATACACTTTTATTCCGGCTTCCTTCAACAGGTTCAACGTGACCGGAAGCTTACCATGAATAAACTCAGCCCCGAGTTCTGCAGGGAATTCAAGCTTATCCTCATGCACGGTGTGAATGCGGCCGCCTGTGCGGTTGCGCGCTTCAAGAATCACAATACTCTTTTGCTGCCTTGCCAATTCACGCGCTGCCATCAGACCTGCTGCACCGGCACCGACGATCAAAACATCTGTCATTACTTAAACGGATTATTTGGTTTCGAAATTAAATTGAAACTTTTCAGCAGTATTATGTAAGGCGTGATCATTTCCATTCTCCCGTTCAGCTGAAATTATTTTTTCCCTTTCATCCCGCTATCTTATTTTGATCTGAATAAATTCTGGTGAAGAGTTTGTGAAAGTTTTTCCTATGAATTTTGGCCTCAGGCAAATCTGATAATTATGAATAAAATTTTTGCGCTTCTCTTTTTCTTTTTGTGCACGTATGCGAAGGCGGATTACTGGACTCAGAAAACAGCCTTCGGTGGCACTGCCCGCCATGCTGCCACGGGATTTTTTCTCAATGGAAAAGGTTATATCGGAACCGGCGGTACATTCTCTATCCGTAAAAAAGATTTCTGGCAATGGGATCCTGCAACCGATGTATGGACTCAGAAAGCAGACTTAGGAGTTAGCACCGGAAGGTCAGGAGCAGTCGCATTTGCAGTGGGAACGAAGGGATACATTTCTACCGGCTTCGATAATGTTATCAAAAAAGATTTGTGGCAGTATGATCCTTCAACAAACACATGGACACAAAAAACAGATTTCGGCGGAGTCGGTCGTCACTATGCTGTTGCATTTGAATTGAATGGCTTCGGATACCTCGGCACCGGCAATAACAACAGTTCAGACTTCAATGATTTCTGGCAGTACAATCCGACAACAAATTCGTGGACGCAAAAAGCAAATTTCGGAGGCACTGCGCGCAGCAGTGCTGTTGGCTTCTCTGTGAATGGAAAAGGCTACATCGGCATTGGGTATGCAGGAGGCGCCGTCAGTGACTTTTGGGAATACAATCCCGCTACAAATACCTGGACGCAGAAGGCAAACTTCGGAGGCGGTACGCGCAGTGACGGAGTGGGATTTGGTCTCTGCGGAAAAGGCTACATCGGAACCGGTGTTTCGGGCAGCAGCGTTGATAAGAGGGATTTGTGGGAATATGATCCTTCAACAAATACATGGACGCAGAAAGCAAACTTCGGAGGAAATGCCAGGGAAGATCCGGTTGGATTTTCTGATGGTACTAACTACGGTTATATAGGAACAGGAACCGACATCTTTAACGAGTACGGAGACTTCTGGCAGTACACTTCTGACTGCAACATTCTTCCGATTGGCTTGACAAGATTTTCTGCAATTCCGAAAGGTGAAGAAGTTGAAATCACCTGGACCACGGAATCAGAAATCAATAATAAGTATTTCACAATAGAAAAATCACTGGACGGAAGCCATTTTGAAACACTTGCATCCGTGGCCGGTGCGGGTAACAGCACTTCGCCATTGAATTATATGTTGGAAGATGATCATCCATTCACCGGAATAAATTACTACCGCCTCAGGCAAACCGATTACGATGGGAACTTTAGTTTGTCAGGAGTGATCAATTGTACAGTGACCGGTAATAACATGATGCGTGTACTTAGTGTTTATCCGAATCCGGTGCATACAAATGTTGTGATCAATTTGGATTTAAGTGAGAATGACGATGTGGAAGTGAATGTGTTTAATTCAAACGGCGGTTCAGTGTTTGATCAATTATTTTCTTTGAGTGATGGAATTCAGCAACTCGATATTCCTCTGCAAAAATTAAATCCGGGAATTTATTTGCTGCGTATTCATTGTGAGTATGGAGATTATTCGCAGAAGATTATTAAGGTGAATTGAATTTTAACTCCTACCAATGACATCAAGCAGGATTTATTCCTTCACAAATTTCCCCACGGCTGAAGAACTACCTGAAGTTAGCTTCAGAAAATAAAATCCTGAGGGAAGCATGCTTACGTTTAATGTATTGCCCTTCACGGTAAAATCAACGATTCTCTTTCCCTGATCATCCCACAAATCAACTTGAGTTTCAGGAATTAAAATTTTGCCTGACACAGTAACTTCATCCGTCACCGGGTTAGGATAAGTAATGAACTCCTCAACATTCCGGATTGGAATTACAGAAGTAGCAAGTGGCATTGCTCCCGTTTCTAAAATATCGCATGAAGATGAAGAGCATCCGATATTTGCAAAATCAATCAGCTTGGTAAATGTGTTGTTAGTAATGTCGAAACTAAAAGCTGTTCCTCCATAATAAAATCCTCCCAGGCTTGTAGTTCCAACTAATTTTCCATTACTCGTTTGTGTGAGACTTCTTAGCGGATAAAAGCCATCAGTAATATTGAAATTATAAAGAACTGAATAATCTTGTGTGTTTAAATCGTAGCTGAAAATTACGCCACCAGAATTGGTGCCTCCCTGATAAGTCATGCCATAAAGCAAACCATTAGTTGCCTGTATAAGACTGCCATGAGGAAGCTCACCATCTGAATTATTAAGATCGCGGAGATCAGTATAGATACCACTGGCCAGATCATAACTAAAAATGGCTCCTTTATTATACTGACCACCATAGGTTGTAAGTCCATATAATTTGCCATCACTTGCCTTCAATAAACTCCCAAGAGTTGGACCTGCCCCAGTCGTGGCATTAAAATCATAGAGATCAAGATAGGTGTTGTTTGCAGGATTGAAATTGAAAATCACTCCTGCCCCATTTTGCCCCCCACCGGAAGTCATTCCATAAAGCTTTCCGTCACTTAATTGTATTAATCCTCCTTCAGGTGCGCCACCGGTAGAGCTACTAAAATTATAAATCGGACTATAGGAATCAATGGCAGGGTCGACACGATAAAGCACACCCTCGTTATCTAATCCTCCCTGGGCAGCCAATCCATACAGCATACCATCAGCAGCGAGCATCATACCGCTCGTTGCTTCCCATCCGCTGTCAATATTCAGAACAAAATCATGGAAGTCTGTATAGATTCCCGTTGTAGTATCATAAGAGAAACAAACGCAACTGTCACCATATCCACCCTCTGAAGTTACTCCATATAGTTTTCCATTGCCACCGGAACAAAGATTACCCAAAGGCAACGACCCACTGATACTGTCAAAGGAATAGACAACATGAAAGTTAGCTCCGGTGCTGTCAGATTTAATGATGGCGCCGAAGCCTGATGCGCCACCAAATCCACAAGTGCCCCAAAGCTGCGGTGCCTGCGCTTTTGCAGCAAGCATGAAAATGAATAATGAAAGCGTAAGAAGAAAGTATTTCATGAGCGAAAGTTTTTCTGTGTGAATTAATAATTCAAATCCGGGGGTAAATCAAAACCAGGAGATATTTAAATTGGTATCGTGCTCATTTTTCATGTGCAAGACTAAAAGTAACTTTTTTCGGAAAGCAGCTAAATGTTTTTTTTACCGTGATACACTTTTGAATTACTTTTCACCTGAAATCAAAATCCTTTTTTTAAACCCGCAACAGTCAACGCACAATATGAAACACTTCTCCCTGTTGATTATTCTTTCCGTTTGTCTTTCTCAATCTCACGCCCAATCATTCACCTACGCCACCCGTGCCGGATTCACCAACAACGAGTACAGCAATGCCATGGTCGGTGATGCTTCGGGAAATGTTTTCATCACAGGAAAATTTCGTGACTCCATCAAGTTTGGCACCTTAAGCACGTTAATCACTAATGGTTACGATGATATTTTTATTGTGAAATACAGTTCAAGTGGTGTAGCGCAATGGTCAAAGAAATTCGGAAGCACCACAGGTTATGATCAGGGAACCGGCATCCGGCTCGACGCTTCAGGCAATATTTATATGTGCGGCCAATTTGGCGGCACCATTGCATTTGATTCTTATTCTCTTACCTCGTCAGGCGGCGATATATTCGTCGTAAAACTCAATAGCAGCGGAGTGGCGCAATGGGCCTCGAAGGCGGGAAGCACCATGTCTGATGATAATCCCACGGGAATAGACATTGATGGAAACTCGAACGTGTATGTAACAGGAGTTTTCTCAGGAGTTGCCAGCTTTGGAAACGGAGTTACATTGACCAGCACCATCCATCCGCTCTACCAGACTTACTCTGTTGATTTGTTTATTGCTAAATTCAACAGCACCGGCGTTTGCCAGTGGGCAAATAAAGGAAGCAGCTATCAAACGGATTACAGTTTCGGTATCGCCACCGACCAAGGTGGAAATTCATACATCACGGGTTACGTCGGGCAAACGGCTGACTTCAGTGGCTCCACTATAACCTATCAGGGTGGTGGAGTAGATATTGTCATCGCAGGGTACAATAGCGGTGGCACGCTCATCCTGCTGAAATCATCTCCTCCCGTTAATGGTTACGCTGAATATGAAGCAGGGTATGGAATCGAATTGGATCCTTCGGAACAAAACTTTTACGTGACAGGGTTATTCAGCGGCTATCTCGTTTTCGGTGATGACACTGTTCACAGCAATGGCGACTACGATATGTTTATCGTGAAGTTCAACAAGTCAACCGGAAATGAAGTCTGGATGCGGGACACCTATAGCACTCAATGGGAAGATGGTCAGCGAATAGCTATTGACAGCATCGGCAATGTGTATGTCGGCTTCCATGATTATCACAGCGGCACACCGCCATTTCCTGAAGTTACTTTCACCAGTGCCGGATATTATGATCCCGTGGTAGTGAAATACACCAACAAAGGACAGTTTGTTTGGGCAAATCGCGGAGGCAGTGTCAGCTACGATTACGTACGCGGGCTTGCATTAGGCACCGGCGGTAAAGTTTGGTTGACAGGCTTAATCGGGAACACTGCTACATTCGGTCCTTATACGCTTAGCAATTATGGCGCTGATGATTTTTATCTTGTTCAATTGCAAAGTGATTTGGTGACTGGTGCATTAAGCGGTGCATCTTACTGCGCTGGCCTGAGTATTTCTGTACCCTTCACTGCCAACATCACATACAATTCAGGAAATACTTTTACAGCACAGCTCAGTGATACTTCCGGGTTGTTTGGAAATCCTGTTGCGATTGGAACACTAAACGGAACTACCTCAGGAACCATCAACGGTACTATTCCTGCCAATACCGCAGAGGGATTGCATTACCGTGTAAGAGTGATCGCAAGTGATTCTTCGAGAAACGGTGGAGATAATGGAAGCGACCTTGCCATTCACGGAGTGCCAAGTATCACTATTACTGCTAATGGCAACACAACCATTTGCAATGGCAGTTCCGTATTGTTATCCGGTGTTGGAAATGGATCCACTATCTTTCAATGGTACAAGAATGCAAATACGATTGCGGGTGCTACGGGAACTACTTACAGCGCAACACAAACCGGAGATTACAACTGTGTGATCACGAACTCTTACAATTGTTCCTTCACTTCAAATACCATTCATGTTACGGTGAATGGCAATCCAACCGCTACCATTAATGCAGGCGGGCCGACTACTTTCTGTGCCGGAGGAAGCGTGACACTTACATCGAACACAAATAATAATTTCTCCTATCAATGGCGTAAGAATGGAACAAATGTTTCCGGAGCCACTGCATCAGCATATACTGCAACGGTTACGGCTGACTTCTCTATCGTGATAACCAATCAATATGGCTGCTCAACCGTTTCCAACATCATCGCTGTGACCAAGAATCCCAAGCCCACTGCTACCATTACTGCTGCGGGCCCGGTTACTTTCTGCGACGGAAGCAGCGTCATCTTAAATGCAAACACCGGCAGCGGGCTGACTTATAAATGGAAAAAGGATAACGCTGTTTTAAGCGGTGGAACCAATGCATCTTACACCGCTACTCTTTCAGGTGTGTATAAAACCACCGTCTCGAATCAGTATGGCTGCACCAAGATCTCCAATACGATTACCGTCACTGTAAATCCGAGTCCTACCTCAACCATTACTCCCTCCGGACCGACTTCATTCTGCCAGGGAGATAGCGTGATCCTCAACGCCAATACCGGAAGCGGTTTAACATACAAATGGAAGAAGAATGGTTCAAATATTTCCGGCGCGACTAAAGCTTCGTACACTGCTAAAGTTGCCGCCACTTATAAAGTTGTGGTGACAAATCAAAGTGCCTGCTCGAAAACGTCAGCGGGTACTATCGTTACCGTTCCATGTAAGGAACAAGCGTTGACTGGTGCAATTCCTTTTACAATCTTTCCCAATCCCAACAGTGGAACATTTGAGATTTCATCGCCCGAAGATCTTACCGGCTCTCGTCTTGAGATCATCAATTTACTTGGTCAAAAAGTTTTTGAGAATAGACATATTGCAGAGAATACCGTTGATGTTTCATTCCTTCCCGGGAGCTCATATTTTGTGAGAGTGATTACGAAGGAAGGAAGTCATACCGTTTCTTTGGAAGTGATAAGATAATACAGGCCTTTAAGTCATGAGATGACTCAAAGTCATTTTTTTCGCTTCCCTCAGAGGCCTGCGGACAAAATCCGGATTGAACTTTACTTCATCTTCAAATAAAAATCCCACAGCACAATTCCTGCAGATACACTGATGTTGAATGAATGCTTTGTTCCGAACTGTGGAATTTCAATCGCGGTATCTGCAAGTACTAAAAGCTCTTCACTGATTCCTTCCACTTCATTCCC